>Ga0206679_10001446_pt1 | contig 19639 bp, 19 predicted proteins | sample M110012015metaG_FD_155464 | JGI IMG/M metagenome (GOLD analysis project Ga0206679, IMG submission 155464) | Ammonia-oxidizing marine archaeal communities from Monterey Bay, California, United States - M1 100m 12015 | ecosystem: Environmental > Aquatic > Marine > Intertidal zone | place: USA... | reverse complement strand
CTGGTCAAAACGTTCTCCCGTTCCACCATCGTGCAGGTAAGTTGTACCGAATCGTGGCACACCTGCTTCGTCTGTATACTTATTAATGTCCTCAAGAGAAGCTCCGTCGAAAATCGGCGTGGAAAACTTCTTGCCCAACTCGATTCCAGCCCATCCTAGAACAGTCTCGTAGATCTGTCCAAGATTCATCCTTGATGGCACACCAAGTGGATTCAAAACGATATCCACAGGAGTTCCATCCTCTAGGAATGGCATGTCTTCTTGACGAACAATTTTCGCTACGATTCCCTTGTTACCGTGACGTCCGGCCATCTTATCACCTACCTTCAGCTTACGCTTCTGAGCGACATATACCTTAGCCAGTTTCACAATACCCGCTGGAAGTTCATCACCTACAGTGATAGCAAACTTCTTTCTCTTGTACTTACCTAGAAGGTCGTTGTACTTGAGATTATAGTTGTGGACTGTCTTCTTCGCAAGGCCGTTAAGTCTTGCATCTTTAGTCCATCCATCAGGGTTTACCGTTAGGAAATCTATTGATTGAAGAGCCTTGTTCGTGAACTTGATACCTTTCTTGATCTGCTCTTCTTTGTAGAAGTTGGACACGCCTTGACTAGCTCGTCCACCGATCATCTTCATCAATTTCTCAACAAGAAGATTCTTTAGCTGAATCGACTCTATTTCAAATTCTTTGTCCAGTGCTTCGATCAAAGTCTTGTCAGCGGCCTTGATCTTGCGATCTTTCACAGCGCGGCTAAACAATTTCTTCGTGATCACAACACCATGTGTTGATGGAGGTGCTTTCAAAGAAGCATCTTTAACATCACCCGCTTTATCACCGAAAATTGCTCGAAGTAGTTTCTCTTCTGGAGAAGGATCTGTTTCACCTTTCGGTGTAATCTTTCCAATCAAGATATCTCCTTCAGAAATTTCAGCTCCAACTCGAATGATTCCGTTCTCATCGAGATCTTTCGTTGCTTCCTCACTTACGTTTGGAATATCCGCTGTCAACTCCTCTACACCACGTTTCGTATCACGTACTTCAAGTACGTATTCGTTAACGTGAATCGATGTATAAACATCCTCGCGAACCACTCGCTCTGAGATTACAATCGCATCTTCAAAGTTGTATCCTTTCCAAGGCATGAATGCTACCTTGAGATTTCGTCCCAAAGCAAGCTCTCCTTTCTCAGTTCCGTAACCCTCCACGAGCACATCACCTTTCTTCACTTTTTGCCCTAGAGCAACAAGTGGCTTAAGGTTGATACAAGTACCCTGATTGGTCTTTAGAAACTTAGTGATTGGATATACAACTACGTCACTTTCAAAGCTTACAGACTCGTCGTCCTCGTCTCGCTTGTAACGAATGTGAATTTCGTTAGCATCAACAGAAACAACTTGACCGTCACCTTCAGCAGTTGCCAGAACTCGAGAGTCCTCAGCAAGCTTTCCTTCGATGCCTGTTCCAACTACTGGAGATTCAGGAATCATCAATGGAACAGCCTGACGCATCATGTTAGATCCCATCAAGGCACGGTTGGCATCATCGTGCTCCAAGAATGGAATTAACGATGCCGCAACTGATGCAATCTGGTTTGGAGCAACATCCATCAAGTGAATACCATCTGGCTCAGAAAGAGGGAAATCACCCTCAAGACGAGTCTTGACAATCTTCGTTTGGAATTCTCCTTTATCATCAATCTGAGCGTTAGCCTGCGCAATTACTTGCTCATCTTCTTCTTCAGCTGATAAGTATATAACCCCAGTGTTGTTATTGAGAACTGCCTTTCCAGAGTCAACTTTTCTATAAGGTGTTTCAATAAATCCTAGGCGATTAATCTTTGCATAAACACATAGAGAAGAAATCAAACCAATGTTTGGTCCCTCAGGTGTTTCAATCGTACATAGACGACCGTAGTGAGTGTAGTGAACATCACGTACCTCAAATCCAGCGCGCTCTCTCGAGAGACCACCTGGTCCGAGTGCCGACATTCTACGTTTGTGAGTAACCTCAGATAGCGGATTGGTTTGATCCATAAACTGAGACAACTGGTTAGTCCCAAAGAATGAGTTAATCACAGACGACAAGGTCTTGGCGTTGATCAAGTCAATCGGGGTAAATACCTCGTTGTCACGAACGTTCATTCTCTCACGAATAGTTCTTGCCATACGAGCAAGACCTACTGAGAACTGGTTGTAAAGCTGCTCACCAACTGTACGCACCCTTCTGTTAGAAAGGTGGTCAATATCATCAACGTCCGCTTTCGAGTTTACAAGCTCGATAAGGTACTTGATGATGCAAATTATATCCTCTTTAGTAAGAGTTCTGGCATCCATGCCAGCATTAAGACCCAACTTTCGGTTGATACGGAAACGTCCAACTTCACCTAAATCATAACGTTGCTCCGAGAAGAACAGTTTGTCGATAACGCCGCGAGCCGTCTCCATGTCAGGTGGCTCAGCGTTACGAAGTTGACGGTAGATGTGTTCAACCGCCTCTTTCTCAGAGTTTGAAGTATCCTTTTGAAGAGTGTTGTAAATGATTGCGAAATCCGCCGCATTTACATTTTCCTTGTGGAGAATTATTGTCTTAGATCCTGAATCCAAGATAGCCTCTACGTGCTCTTTCTCAAGTTCAGTCTCACGATCAATGATCACCTCATTTCGTTCGATTGATACAACCTCACCAGTATCCTCATCTACGAAATCCTCAATCCAAGTCTTCAATACCCTAGCTGCAAGACGACGACCAATAGCTCGCTTAACTCCAGCTTTAGAAACCTTGACCTCATCAGCCAAGTTGAAGATCTCAAGAATGTCTTTATCGCTCTCAAATCCGATAGCTCTCAATAGAGTGGTTACCGGTAATTTCTTTTTACGATCGATGTACGCATACATAACACTATTAATGTCAGTTGCGAACTCAATCCAAGATCCACGGAAAGGAATCACACGCGCTGAGTACAACTTGGTACCATTTGCGTGACGACTTTGACCGAAAAATACACCCGGTGATCTGTGAAGCTGTGAAACGATAACACGCTCAGCTCCATTGATCGCAAATGAACCGCGAGGGGTCATGTACGGGATTGTACCTAGATACACATCTTGTACGATGGTTTCGAAATCTTCGTGCTCGGGATCTGTACAGTACAGCTTGAGTTTCGCCTTTAGCGGAACGCTGTACGTAAGTCCACGTTCGATACATTCCTCGATGGAATATCGCGGAGGATCAACGAAGTAGTCAAGAAATTCGAGAACAAATTGATTTCTAGTATCAGTAATCGGGAAGTTCTCGCTAAATACCTTGAACAATCCTTCTTGAGTTCGATCGTCCGGATTGGTCTCGAGTTGGAAGAATTCTTGAAACGACTTCAGCTGTATTTCGAGGAAGTCGGGGTAGCTATATAAGTTCTTCGTTGATGCAAAACTGATTCTTTGTTCAGTGTGAGATTTGTTTGCCAAGGCCTTAAATTTTAAGAATCAATGATTAAGGTACTAACTAGGAAAAGGTAAAAACAAGCAAAGGCCAACCGTCCGCCTAAGGCGGACGGATGACCGTACCTAATTAAAGGTGATAGCTTTTTTCGGTATTATTTAAGCTCAACTTCAGCACCCGCTTCTTCAAGCTGTTTTTTAAGTGCTTCAGCCTCATCTTTTTGCACACCCTCTTTGATTGCTTTAGGTGCACTATCAACGATTTCCTTCGCCTCTTTAAGTCCGAGACCGGTAAGCTCTTTTACAAGCTTAACAACTGCTAGCTTAGAGCCGCCAGCTGCTGTAAGGATTACATCAAATTCAGATTGCTCTTCAGCTCCGCCTCCATCACCACCACCGGCAGCAACGGCTACAGCTGCTGCAGCAGCAGGCTCGATACCATATTCGTCTTTGAGAATATCCGCTAGTTCTTTCACCTCTTTTACTGAAAGGTTAACTAGCTCTTCGGCCATATTTTTAAGATCCGCCATGTTAAATCTATTTTTATAAAATTGTTTGACTAATTGTATTTACGCACGCTCTTCAAGCGCTTTGAGCAAACCACCAACGGTGTTTTGACCCGATTGTAGTTGACCAACAAGAGTTTTCATTGGAGACTGGAGGAGCATAATAACATCTCCGATCAATTCGTCTTTCGACTTAATCTCCGCTAGATTACCTAGTTGATCATCACCCACGTAGCACTCTTCTTCTACGTACGCTGCCTTTAATATTGGCTTTTCGTGTTGCTTTCGAAACTCTTTAATCAGCTTAGCTGGAGCATTTCCAGCTTCAGCAACCATCAAAGATGTGTTTCCTTTCAGCGTCTCAAGCAAAGGACCGAAATCCTTGCCTTCAACTGCCTCAAGTGCTTTATGAAGAAGGGTGTTTTTTACAACCCTCAACTTAATACCACTTTTGAAACACTCTCTTCTAAGATCGCTGGTCTGCTCTGCATTGAGCTCCGAAGTGTCTGTCAGGTAAAATACGTTTGCGTCGTTGATCGTTTCCGTCAACTCCACAATCATCTGACTCTTTTCTTCTCTTGTCATAAGATTGGAGTTAATGCAGCGGCTAACCTGCCACTGACTTAAATTCAATTTTCACACCAGGACTCATGGTACTAGAAACACTAATACTCTTGAAATAAGTCCCTTTTGCCGCTGATGGTTTCAACTTCACTAATGTGTCGAGTAACTCAGCCATGTTGTCTTTGAGTTTTGAGGACTCAAAAGAAACTCGGCCAACCTGAGCATGGATAATTCCAAACTTGTCGACTTTGAAGTCAATCTTACCAGCTTTTACATCATTAACAGCCTTTCCAACATCCATTGTAACAGTTCCAGATTTCGGATTAGGCATAAGTCCTCGTGGTCCGAGTACTCTACCTAATGCACCAACCTTACCCATTACGTTTGGAGTGGTTATAATTACATCTATATCAGTCCATCCGCCTTTGATCTTAGTCAAATACTCATCCAAACCAACGTGATCGGCACCAGCATCTTTCGCCTCTTGCTCTTTGTCCGGAGTACATAGGACAAGAACCTTTACATCTTTACCGGTTCCGTGTGGAAGAGAAACAATTCCTCTAACCATCTGATTGGCTTTTCTAGGGTCAACCCCTAAGCGAATGGCCATGTCTACAGATCCATCAAATTTTGCCTTAGACAACTTTTTGACAATCTCTGCGGCTTCATTAAGAGAATATGATTTTTCAGAATCATAACTCTCAAGTGCAGCTTTTCGATTTTTACTTAATCCCATAGCTATTCTTAAGTATTTAACTATTTAGGCGCAGTACCTCCGTTAACATTGATTCCCATGCTTCGTGCTGTACCGGCTACCATTTTCATGGCAGAATCCACGGTAAAGCAGTTTAAATCGGGCATCTTGTCTTCAGCGATCGCTCTGACCTGGTCCCAGGTCACTTTGCCGACTTTCTGTCTGTTCGACTCCGCACTACCACTTTTAAGTTTGGCAGCTTCAAGAAGTTGAACAGCAGCTGGAGGGGTTTTGATGATAAAGTCAAAAGACTTATCACCGTATACCGTAATCACCACCGGCAATACTTTGCCTGGTCTATCCTGAGTTCTAGCGTTGAATTGCTTACAGAACTCCATGATATTCACACCTTTTGCACCCAAAGCGGGTCCAACAGGCGGTGATGGATTGGCGGCACCTCCACGAATCTGCAATTTGATCAGTCCGTCTACTACTTTCGCCATTCTAGTTCTACTTTATTTATAAATGCACTTCCAAAGTGGAAATGACTATTGTGGTGCAACAAAGGGAAGCATTCGTATTACGTTGCTCACCACAAGTATTTTGGTTCTAACTTTCTTTTTCCACCTGCATGAAACCAAGCTCAAGCGGTGTCTTTCTACCAAAGATCTTCACCATCACTTTCAACTTCTTCTTCTCCTCGTTGATCTCTTCGATCACTCCATGGAAGTTGTTGAATGGTCCATCGACAACCTTTACGGTTTCTCCGATGATATAAGGTATGTTCAATGCCTCTCCCGTTTCCGCGAGTTCATCAACTTTACCTAATATCCTATTGATTTCTGATTGTCTTAGTGGAATAGGTTCACCGCGCTTTTCTGCACCAAGAAATCCGATAACATTATTAATATTTTTAATTACGTGAGGAACCTCTCCAACCAATGAAGCCTCGATCAAAACGTATCCAGGGAAGTAGTTACGCTCCTTGCTAACTTTCTTTCCATTACGGATTTGATAAACCTTTTCAGTCGGAATCAAGACTTGGGCAACAAAGTCATCAAGACCAAGAGCTTTGATCTCGCTTTCAATGAAATCTTTGACCTTCTTTTCCTTCCCGCTGATAGCTCGTACTACGTACCACTTTTTATCCACATCTGCCATGTGTCGAGTGTATTAGTTAGTTAGTACTTACGATGCTAGAACGTCTCGATACAAATGACCAAGACATCCTTCCCACCACATGCTCGCTTTATTCACGCCTACCATGAAATCCATTGCAAAAATGATTAGAGAGAGTATGAGCGATGCAATAAAAACAAGCACCGAACTGCTTTGAAGACTTTCCCAGCTAGGCCAAGTCACCTTATGGATCAACTCGTCGTATGATTCTACTATATATGTCTTAACTCCCGCCATATTTTCTAATCTTTATTTGCACAGGTGGAGAGGCTCGAACTCCCGACACCTGGTTTTGGAGACCAGTGCTCTGCCAACTGAGCTACACCTGTGTCTAAAAACGCGAAAATGAAGGTGAATATCTGTTGCCAGAATTCACCTTCATATCTTGTAATAAAACGTGTTTCTTATTTCGTAATTTCAGTCACCTGACCGGCGCCAACTGTACGGCCACCCTCACGAATTGCGAAACGTAGACCTTTGTCCATCGCAACCGGAACGATCAAGTTTACTGAGATCGAAACATTGTCTCCTGGCATAACCATCTCACGTCCAGCATCCAATACAATCTCGCCAGTTACATCCGTTGTACGGAAGTAGAACTGAGGACGATAGTTGTTATGGAATGGAGTGTGACGTCCACCTTCTTCTTTTTTGAGGATATAAACCTCAGCCTTAAACTCAGTATGAGGAGTGATTGAACCAGGAGCAGCGACTACCATGCCTCTCTTGATCATCTCTTTGTCAATTCCTCTGAGTAGAATACCTACGTTATCACCTGCTTCACCACGATCAAGAATCTTACGGAACATCTCAACACCAGTACAAGTCGATGTCAATTTTTCTTCCTGCATTCCTACGATATCAACCGAATCACCAGTGTTAACAACACCAGTCTCAATACGACCCGTTGCAACAGTACCACGACCAGTGATCGAGAATACGTCTTCAACAGACATCAAGAAAGGCTTCTCTACGTCACGTGGTGGAATTTCAATCCAAGAATCAACATTCTCCATCAGAGTGTTAACAGTCTCAACCCACTTAGCTTCTCCATTCAATGCACCAAGTGCAGAACCAGGAATAACTGGTGTGTTGTCACCATCATACTCATAAAAAGAAAGAAGCTCACGGATCTCCATCTCAACCAATTCGAGCAACTCATCATCGTCCACCATGTCGACTTTATTCATAAACACAACAATACGTGGAACACCAACCTGGCGTCCTAGTAGAATGTGCTCACGAGTCTGTGGCATAGGACCATCTGTAGCCGCAACTACAAGGATAGCACCATCCATCTGAGCAGCACCTGTAACCATGTTCTTTACGTAATCCGCGTGACCTGGACAGTCAACGTGCGCATAGTGACGGTTAGCAGTTTCGTACTCAACGTGAGAAGTGTTAATTGTAATACCCCTTTCTTTTTCCTCAGGTGCATTATCAATTGAATCGAAAGACCTTACCTCTACTCCACTCTGTGCCGCAAGGACAGTAGTAATGGCAGCTGTAAGGGTGGTCTTACCATGGTCCACGTGACCGATAGTACCGATATTCACGTGTGGTTTCGACCGGTCAAATGTTTCTTTAGCCATAGCCAGATAATTTTTAAATTTTGATCTTTTGTATTCCTACTATAATAAAAAAGCTTCCGTCTCGCATCCTTCATTTCTGAATTCAACCATTCGGCGCTCAACAAATTTCATTCATTTGGTCTCGCAACCAATCAGCAACACTCTCATCGCTTCAGAGCCAACGACGGGAATTGAACCCGTGGCCTCTTCCTTACCAAGGAAGCGCTCTACCCCTGAGCTACGTCGGCTTGACTTTAGCAGCCTTCGCTGCTACCTCCGTTCAGGAACCATCTTCTCTGCCATTATAAATATTGAGCGGGAAACCGGATTCGAACCGGCGACCCTCAGCTTGGAAGGCTGATGCTCTAGCCAACTGAGCTACTCCCGCTTATTGGTAGACAGAGAAGATTTCTTCTCATTGCCAAGTATTTCTCATTTCAAACTCCACAAACAAAGTGGGGGTGATAGGATTCGAACCTATTCAGTCTGAGACAACAGATTTACAGTCTGCCCCGGCTCTCCAACTCCGGCGCACCCCCTCACATCCTTTCGTGACTGAAATGAGAGCCGGTGGAGGGACTCGAACCCACGACCTGCTGATTACAAATCAGCTGCTCTAGCCAACTGAGCTACACCGGCAAGAAATCACATTCAATGAACGTTTGGCGCATAAAAAAGCACCCCTTTTTTCAAAGGAGTGCAAATGTATTAAAAGCTATCTGTTCGGGCAAAGAAGAATCTCGAGTTTTTTTTCACCCTCAATTCCCTTACAAAACCTAACCGATCCCCTGCTTTGTGCGGTACTTTCTTATCTGTCGTCTCAATGCTTCGATCGCATTATCCGTCGATTCCTCAAATGACTTTGACTGTTTCTTTACAAACAACTCTTTCCCCGGCACGGATACTTTGATCTCTGCCACCTTATTGTGGCGATCATCTGAATTATCGAGTTTCAGGTATACCTCGCTCGTGATAATGTTGTCGTGAAACTGGGCAAGTTTCTGAATTCTTTGATCTATGAAGTCGAGCAGTTTTTGATCTGCGTCAAAATGAATGGAATGCACTTGTACTTGCATATAAATGGCTTTATGAATTTGGCATCATGCTTTCGGATGAGTCAATTCGTGAATACTTTTTAATTTCTCAATAGTGTTGTGGGTGTAAACCTGAGTCGCCGATAAACTCGCATGCCCAAGCAACTCTTTTACTGAATTGAGAGAAGCTCCGTTGTTCAGCATATGTGTTGCGAAAGTGTGTCTCAACACGTGAGGGCTTTTTTTCTTAGCGGTGGTAATCAATCCAAGGTACTCATTTACCTTCCTCCTTACAATTTCTGGATATAAGTTTTTCCCTTTATCCGTTACCAGCAATCTATTGGTTTCCAACGTTTCAAACACCGTCTTTTTCAATACGCAATAAGCTTGAATTTGTTGCCCCGTTTGAACTGAAACAGGAACTATTCTTTCCTTATTCCGCTTACCTAGTACTTTAAGTTGGTTAGCCCCTTGATCAAAATCATCCTCTCCAATACCTATTAATTCAGACAAACGAATACCCGTCTCATAGAACATGGTCACAATCAACTTATCCCGTTGACCGCTATGGTCATCTGTAAAATGGTCGCCATCAAAAAGCTCCTGCATCTTTCCTTCTTCGACAAAGTTAGGGAGGCGCTTAGAGGTTTTGGGCGCCTGGACTTTAAGCATTGGGTTGGTCTCCAATTCTCCTTGCCGAAGCAAAAACTTGAAATAGGAACGTAGGGTTGAAAGTTTCCTTTGGATACTCTTTGGACTGATATCATCATTCATTAGGTCCACTACCCAAGATCTGGCAACTTGATGAGTTATCTCTTGAGGAGACGAGATTTCAAATCCCTGTTCTGTGAACTGAAAAAACTGGCGGAGATCTATTTCGTAATTAGTAAGGGTGTGGGGAGAGTAGCGCTTTTCGGTGCGGAGGTATTCTAGAAACTCAGATTGAAGCATAAAAAAAGGCGCAAATTTGAAATCAAATTTACGCCTTTCAGTAATATCCCTTAGGGTTTTACCTTACTCTTCTCTTGTCATTTGAGTGCGATACGCAGCTTTCTTAATCTCTTCACGTCGCTTAACTGATGGCTTTGTGAAGTGCTGGCGCTTTCGTGACTGCTTCATCATTCCCGTCTTTTCAAACTTCTTCTTGAACTTTTTTAAAGCTCTATCGATGTTTTCGCCCTCTTTTACTGGTATAATAAGCATATTCTATCCCTTTTTAATTGGGGGTGCAAAGATAAATCTAATTTTCGATTCAACAATTTGAAAAACCAAAAAATCTATCCCACTAGTTTAATTCCCGGTTAAGACCTCGCGTGAGATGACTAATTTCTGAATCTCTGAAGTACCTTCTCCAATGGTACAAAGCTTTGCGTCGCGATAAAACTTCTCCGCAGGAAACTCCTTTGTGTAGCCGTATCCTCCAAAAATCTGAACAGCTTCATTTCCACAACGAACAGCAACTTCGGAAGCGAAAAGCTTAGCCATTGCACCTTCTTTCGTCATTTTCTGTCCTTTATTCTTTCTATCTGCAGCCTGATAAAGCAACAATTCTGAAGCTAGAAGCTCAGTCGCCATATCTGCTAGTTTGAAAGAGACTCCTTGAAATTGAGAGATCGGTTTTCCGAATTGTTCTCTTTCCTTCGAATATTTAGTTGCAGCCTCTAGAGCCCCTCGACCAATACCTAACGCCAAAGAACCAATTGAGATTCTACCTCCGTCAAGCACTTTCATAGATTGAACAAATCCATCACCGACCTTTCCCAGAACATTGCTCGCTGGAACACGACAATTGTCAAAAAATAATCCCGCTGTTTCCGATGCTCGCATACCCAACTTATCTTCTTTCTTTCCCCCAGAAAAACCTGGAGTTCCTTTCTCTATGATGAAAGCAGTCATGCCGTGAGAATCGCCTTTCTCTCCTGTACGAACTATCACTACAGCAACATCTCCAGAAATAGCATGAGTTATAAAATTCTTCGAGCCATTGATGACATAGTCTTTGCCATCTAAAACTGCAGTAGTTGACATTCCTCCGGCATCGGAGCCAGTGCCTTGCTCTGTCAATCCCCAAGCACCTATCCACTCTGCTGAAGCAAGCTTTGGCAAATACTTCTGCTTCTGCTCCTCATTTCCAAATTGCATAATGTGTCCAGTGCACAAAGAATTATGCGCTGCAACAGAAAGACCAATGGATCCACAAACTTTTGAGATCTCTTCGACCACTGTGATGTACTCGAAGTACCCAAAACCAGACCCACCATATTCGGTCGGCACCAGCACCCCCATCAATCCTAATTCACCCATTTTCTTAAAAAGGTCAACGGGAAATTCCTGGGACTCGTCCCATTTCATAATGTTTGGTCGGATTTCTTTTTCTGCAAAATCTCGCACCATCTGCGTGATCATCAGTTGATTTTCATTCTTCTCAAAGTCCATAAATAACCAGCGTAATTTGGTTGGGAAACAATAAATAATAAGGAGGTAGATCGGGAAATTACCAGCTAGCTAAAGTAGCAATATTTAAGGTGTGGTTATTGAGCATTTCCCTACCATTCAAGAATTCTAATTCTAATACAAATGAAAATCCACAGACCTCGGCACCGCATTGCTGAATCAGATTAGCAGCTGCTGCGGCTGTTCCGCCAGTGGCCAAGAGATCGTCATGTACAACAACCCTCATCCCAGGCTTGATAGCATCCGTATGCATTTCGATTTCCGCAGAACCATACTCCAAATCATACTTGTAAGAAACTGTATCGTAGGGCAGCTTACCCTTCTTTCGAACAGGAGCAAAGGGTAGGCTAAGTGAATTGGCTAGAGGAAGTCCGAAAAGAAATCCACGACTTTCGACGCCTACAACAGCATCTGCTTTGAGATCGCGACATTGAAATCGAAGCTCTTGCACGATCTCGCCACATAACTGCGGGTCCTGAAAAATGGGCGTGATATCCTTAAAAACAATACCCGGCTTTGGAAAATCTGGAATATCGCGGACCGCATCTTTTATCTTCGCCTCAATCATCGAAGGCAATGTACGGCTTCAATTTAGTTTTAGTCTCTTCATCCATGAGTCTGATCTGATCTAAATCCTTCCACGATTCATAGGCTCCATGGTGGTCTCGATAATTGACTATAGCATTTGCCAACTTCCAATCCAAATATGGATGGCTCTTTAAATCCTCAGAAGAGACCTGATTGATTTTTATTTTTCTCAAAACCCTACTACCGAGTTCGCAACGTTCTTGAAGTAATTTGACGGTTTCTGGGCGCATCTTCCAAATTTCGAATAACTGTTGGAAGTCGTTATAGCCTCCGAGCGCATCGCGATGTTCTACGATTTTTGACGCGTAATACGACCCAATTCCTTTCAGTGATTTTAATTCTGATGTATCGGAGGAGTTAAGATCTAGTTTCATCCTTTTTGCTTCCTCGATTCGAATCCAAGGCTCAAGCTCAGAGTACTTGTTTTCGTCTACACAGTATAACGAGGCGACATCTTCCTTCTCATAAAACACTCCTCCTTTTTCCCGAAAATTCATGATAACATTTACTTGGCGTTCAGAAAAGCCAAGTCTGACCCAGCCGAGGGGGTCCAGAAAATTCGGATTAAAGAAGAATAATTCACTTTTCTCTGGAAATGGTAAAATGGGATCCTTGGTGGATTTCCGAATATTCTTAGATACTTTCTTTGCCGGAGAGATGGATTCTTGGTTGAACTCGTCGGATTGATAATCCTGAAAATTGGCACGACTCAAGGAGTCTCTGCGCGTTTCAAGATCTAATATCAAAGCTGATATTTCTTCTGAATAGTCTCTTTCGAACGGCGGCAACCAATGCCGGCTAATGCGAAAAATAATTAGCAAAAGTAGAAGGAATAGCAGCCAGAAGATCCCCTTTATATCTCTTTGAGAAAAGGTGAAATAGTCCTTAATGGTAGTTTTCATAGTCTACCATAATAGACGTGTCTCAAGAGAGAAAGCTTGGATCAAATCGAATTAATAATTCTCAGATACAGAATTTTCGACTTCGGAATAACCCAAAAATCAACCTATGCCTTGTACCGCTTGATTGCTCCAGATTTCACTCGAGCGAAATAATCGGCCAGATCCCTTTTTATTTCTGGCGCGAGGAAGTACAATCCAAGAACATTTGGGAAACACATCGCAAAAATCATAGCGTCTCCAAACCCAAATACGCTTGACGCTGTAATGGCCGATCCGGCTACCACGAACAAGCAGAAAAGAGCTTTGTAAGAAAGACTAGACGCCTTGCCTTCTCCAAACAAATAAGTCCAAGCCTTGAGTCCATAATAGGACCAGGAGATCATCGTCGATAATGCGAATAGAATAACCGCCACAGACAACACCGCTGGGAACCAGGACATGGTTTGAGCGAAGGATGAAGAGGTTAATGAAATTCCGGCCGCGTTACCCGTTGTGACAGCACCCTCAAGCGCTTCGATCGGTGTATAAGTACCGTAGTTGGATATCACAATCACCAAAGCCGTCATCGTACAAATTACCACCGTGTCAATGAATGGTTCAAGCAAGGCCACAATTCCTTCACTAATCGGCTCATCCGTTTTAGCGGCTGCATGAGCAATTGACGCAGAACCAATACCGGCCTCGTTAGAAAATGCTGCTCGACGGAATCCCATGATAAGGACACCAATGAAACCACCATACATGGCTTCAGAACTAAATGCCCCTCCGAAGATTTTTCCGAATGCTGGAAGCACTTCTCCCAAGTTTCCGAAAATCACAATCAAAGCAGCTCCAACGTAAATAGCTACCATAATAGGCACGATCTTATCCGTGACCTTAACAATACTCTTAATACCGCCGATGATAATAACACCAACTATGACTGCCATGATTACGCCGAAGACCCAAGCATTTCCATAAAAAATACTGGTCTCGCCACCCGTAGCCGCGATTAGTTGTTCAGTTGCTTGATTGATTTGAACCATGTTTCCACCGCCCCATGATCCTCCGACACAGGCGATCGCAAAAAGAACCGCGAGCACTTTTCCTAAACCTCCCATGCCCTTGTTGGCTAATCCTTGACTCAGATAATACATTGGACCACCTGAAACAGATCCATCAGCATTTACCTTTCGATATTTGAGACCAAGAGTACACTCTAAAAATTTCGAGCTCATTCCAAATAAACCGGCAAGGATCATCCAAAATGTTGCCCCTGGTCCACCAATGGAAACGGCCAGTGCAACACCGGCAATATTTCCTACACCAACGGTTCCAGAGAGCGCGGCGGTCAAAGCCTGGAAGTGAGACACCTCTCCTTTGTGATTGGGGTTATCGTACTTACCTCTCACGACATCAAGCGCATGCTTGAAGCCTCTCAAGTTGATAAACTTGAAGAAAATCGTGAAGAACACCGCTCCTACTATTAACCAAATGAGGACAAATGGAATTTTTTCTTCTACTTTCTCGAAGACTATTTCTTCGTCTTCGGTACGCTCAAACTTCCCATCTGAACCTACTACAGGACTATCAATTTCTCTACCTGTAGGAACTGTGAAAAAAACTACCGTCTCGATTGCATTAGTGACAGGGCCAAAAACGGCGTTTATCTTGTCATCAATACTCTCTTCAACCACGGCAGTCGAATCAGTTTGAGCAAATGCAATTGAGCTCAAACCCATCGTTAAGGTGGCTAGCAGGGTTAAAACGACAAGTCTTTTAATCATGGTTATGGTCTTTTGGAAAGCGGTAAAAATATAAATGTCTGGTTACTCTCGACATCCACTCATCATTCTTGAACGGAAAGAATCTCGTTTAACCGTTGAATTTCAGTCTTTTGGCCTAGCACAAAAAACTTTGAATTTGTGTCCAGCAAGGTATCCTCAGATGGATTAATGATGAACTCTCCGTCTTGCTTTTTGTAGCCGATAATATTGACATCAAATCGCCCATCATGTATCAATGACGCAATTGATTTGTTTTTCAAGCTCTGAGGCAAATCTTGGTAGCAGACCTCTTCTAAGTTCACATCGGCACTTCCTTGAATAGAAATGTGATCCAAGAACTCCAATACGTCAGGATTGACTACAAGCGACGCCATGTGCGAACCGCCGAGATCATCAGGCATGATCACATTGTCCGCTCCCGCTATTCTCAACTTCTTGACGGATTCCGTTTTAGAAGCTCTTGAAATAATTATCAGCTTCGGATTGAGTTCACGCGCTGTGAGCACAACGTAAAGATTGTCGGCGTCATTCGGCAAAGTTGTAATCAAGGCCTTTGCCTGCTTGATTCCTGCGGTTATAAGAATTTCGTCTTGGGTAGCGTCGCCGTGCAAAGCCGCTCCTATCTTGTCGACGGTGTCATCCGGGAGTTTTTCGGAATCTTTCTCAATTAGCACATAACACTCATTATGGGCACGGAGGTCTTGGATAGCTTTATTTCCAACCCTACCCTTTCCGCAAATAATCACATGATTTTCCAACTTATCCAATAGTGTTTGATTTCTCGATCGCTTAACTACTTTGAGGAATTCTCCTGCCACAAAATACGTGGTTATGGCTGAAATCGAATAGGTAAAAACACCAATACTCGAGATAATAAGAACTATGGTGAATATTCTACCCCCATCTGACAGATCATGTACTTCTTTGAAGCCCACAGTAGATATGGTGATAATGGTCATGTAGAATGCCTCGGTGAAGGTGTAATCTTCGATGATCACAAAACCGAAACTGCCTAACAATGACAAGCCGACGATGGTAATCGCGACATAATAAAGCCTGGAAAAATGTTTGAATTTGAACACCACCTAATCGAGGTCCCAGATGGTTTTACGTTTCTTGCTGAGCTTGAAATACTCTTTGTTATCCAGAACAAAAACCATGCATAAGTAGACGATCAAAGGAGATCCAAGAGTCAAGAATGAAAAATAGATGAATGCCAGACGGACGCGCTGGACACGGATGCCAAGCTTTCGACCCCACCATTCGCAAACTCCGAAGGCTTGCAACTCAAAGAAATCTATTATCCTCTCTATCATTTACTTGAAATGAGTTTTACGCTATCATGCAATTTAGGCATTTTTAATTCGGACAGTGCTCGTTATTTATCTCTAGAGACACTTGAGAATATCTAGGAGATTCTATTGCCAATGCATGAAACTTCCACGAACGTACAATCTTATTGTATTCTAGCTTGACTTCTTCCATTAAGTGAAGAGCAATATCCACAGGTCGCTGTTTGACCTTGTATTTTCCGTTTGCAAAGAGCAAAGGCAACACACTTTTGATTCCTATGTTTTCATTGCTCTGTTTTCCAATTTCACCCGATCGAACGAGAAACCCCCTCATCACGTCATAGTTGCAGCCATCTGCTGCTGGATATCAGCCGCCGCTCGTGCCGCTCCTTGCGAAAATTGCTCAGTCTGATCGGCATAGATAATGCCGCGTGAAGAATTGACCAGTAGCCCACAATCTTTATTTAAACCGTGATTGGCTACACTTTTTAAATCTCCTCCTTGTGCACCCACACCTGGAACCAACAGGAAATGATCTGGCACAATACTGCGAATATCAGCCAGCATCTTTGGCCTGGTTGCTCCCACTACAAACATGAGGTTATCCTCTCTGCCCCATTTCACTGCCGTATTCAATACTTTTTCAAAGAGACGTGTATTCCCATCGCTGAAAAATTGAAAATCGTCGGCGCCTTGATTTGAGGTCAACGCCAGTAAAATGACCCACTTATTCTCAAATTCCAGAAAAGGAAGAACGGAATCTGAACCCATGTATGGCGCTACGGTGACCGCATCGAAATTGTATTCTTCGAAAAATGTCTTAGCGTAGTAGCGTGAGGTATTGCCAATATCGCCACGCTTCGCATCAGCGATCGTAAAACACTCGTCAGGTATAACGTCCATAGTTTTCGCCAAGGACTCCCAACCAGCCGACCCGTGTCTCTCGTAGAAAGCCAAATTTGGCTTGTAGGAAACGCATTTGGCCGAAGTCGCCTCGACTATTCCCTTGTTGAATTCAAATATCGGATCCTCGGCATCTTTTAGATGTGCTGGAATCTTTTCGATATCACTATCCAGCCCTACGCATAGGTAAGACTTCTTGGCTCTGATCTGAGCTATGAGTTCGGCTCTGGTCATGGTTAATCTCCTGACTGAAGTTTTTCGGCATTCTCTGCCAACTTGAGCTCATCGATGATCTTTTGAATATCACCACCAATGATGTTCGGTAGATCGTAAAGCGTCAAATTAATTCTGTGATCGGTCACTCGGCCTTGCGGCCAATTATATGTTCGAATTTTAGCAGAACGGTCTCCACTGGAAACCAATGTTTTCCTTTCGGCAGAGCGTTCCGCCAAATTGGCTTCAAGCTGCTGCTCATACATTCTTGATCTCAAGACCGTCAAAGCCTTGGCGTAATTCTTGTGTTGGGAACGACCATCTTGACATTCAACTACAATACCCGTTGGGATATGTGTCAATCGAATCGCGGATTCCGTTTTGTTGACGTGCTGGCCACCCGCTCCTGAAGCACGGTAAGTGTCACGTCTAACATCAGCCATGTTTAGCTCAACATCTACCTCATCCGCTTCTGGCAAAACCGCCACTGTAGCCGCCGATGTGTGCACCCTTCCTTGGGACTCCGTTTGGGGGACTCGTTGTACACGATGCACCCCTGATTCGTATTTCATTGTGCCGTATACCTCTTCTCCTGAGACACTAAAGACTACTTCCTTGAAACCACCTGCGGTTCCTTCGTTAATATTCGCGATCTCCATGTTCCAACCGCGGTCTTCAACGTACTTGGTATACATTCTGAAAAGATCTCCAGCAAAAAGACTTGCTTCGTCTCCCCCAGTTCCAGCACGAATTTCAACGATGCAGTCCTTTTTATCTTCTGGATCTTTAGGGATCAACATTACTCGAACTTCTTCTTCAATCTCTTCAATCTGCGGTCCAAGTTCCTCGATCTCCTCTTTTGCCATCTGCCTCATTTCTGGATCCTCTTCGGCTTCCAGAACTTCTTTAGCAGAACTAAGATTTTCAAGCAGCAGCTTGTACGCTTGATACTTCTGATCGTATTTACCAAGCTCTTTGTAATCCTTCATCAACCGGGTGTACTTCTTCTGATCGGAAATGACAGCTGGGTCCACAATCTGCTTGCTCACCTCGATATAGCGATCAGCAATTGCAGCCAGTTTATTGAGAAGGTTACTCATTAATTAATACTCGAATTTTCCGTGTTCAGACTCTATCGTCAATGATTTGCCTTCACCTGACTCACATCTCCCTACGATCTGAGCATCAACTCCAAAAGACTTTGAAATTTCAATGATCTCGTTAGCCGTTTCAGCTGAGCAATACACTTCCATGCGGTGGCCCATATTAAAGACTTGATACATTTCCTTCCAATCCGTATTTGATTCGTGCTGAATCATTTCGAATAATGGGGGGGTATCAAACAGGTTGTCTTTAACTACGTGCAAATCATTGATGAAGTGCAGAATTTTTGTTTGAGCTCCGCCGCTGCAGTGCACCATACCGTGGACATTATCAGCTTCTGTATCCAGAATTTTCTTGATTATTGGAGCGTACGTTCTTGTAGGAGAAAGGACAAGTTTTCCAGCATCAACGCCAAGCGAACCTATTTCTTCTGTTAGCTTCTTCGATCCTGAATATACCAAGTCTTGCGGCACAGCTTGATCGTAACTCTCGGGGTATTTCTCAGCTAAATATTTCGAAAAAACATCGTGACGTGCAGAAGTCAAACCGTTGCTACCCATGCCCCCGTTGTACTCAGTTTCGTATGTCGCTTGGCCATGGCTAGCAAGACCCACAATCACATCACCTGCTTGGATATTTGCATTGTCGATCACATCCTTCTTCGCCATTCGGCAAACGACCGTCGAGTCGACAATAATTGTGCGGACAAGATCTCCTACATCAGCAGTTTCACCTCCAGTAGAATGGATTGATATTCCAGCATTTCTCAAATCCGCTAGGAGCTCTTCTGTGCCATTGATGATTGCACTGATCACATCTCCTGGGATCAGGTTTTTATTCCTTCCAATGGTCGAAGAAACAAGAATATTCTCCGTCGCACCAACACAGAGCAGATCATCGACGTTCATTATCAGAGCGTCCTGCGCTATTCCTTTCCAAACTGACAAGTCGCCAGTCTCTTTCCAATACATGTAAGCAAGGGAAGACTTTGTCCCAGCGCCATCGGCGTGCATGACAACACAATGGTCATCACTGCCAGTGAGCGTGTCTGGAACGATCTTGCAAAAAGCCTGAGGAAATAGGCCCTTGTCAACGTTTTTAATCGCTGCGTGAACATCGTCTTTAGTAGCCGAAACTCCTCGTGAACCGTATCTAGATTTCGTTTCCATTAATCAAAAAAAAGGACGCCTAACGGCGCCCCCAAAAGTATGCGATAGAATCTAAATTTTTAATTGTCGGCAGGAGGAACGAAGTCATAGGAAATAATCTTGAAGACCGTTCGCCTGTTTACCTGATGAGCAGCATCTTGCTCCTCTTGAGTCGCCATAGCATTAATCTCTTTTTCTGGGATAATAGGAGAGCCTTCTCCCAATCCTAAAGGCTTCAATCTTGCAGGATCAACCCCTTTACTAATCAAGTAGTTTACACAAG
>Ga0206679_10001441_pt1 | contig 19662 bp, 13 predicted proteins | sample M110012015metaG_FD_155464 | JGI IMG/M metagenome (GOLD analysis project Ga0206679, IMG submission 155464) | Ammonia-oxidizing marine archaeal communities from Monterey Bay, California, United States - M1 100m 12015 | ecosystem: Environmental > Aquatic > Marine > Intertidal zone | place: USA... | reverse complement strand
TCGACTACTCCGGCACCCAAGCCTGCAAGGCTCTTCGCGAAGAGGGCTACCGGGTTATTCTGGTGAACTCCAACCCGGCGACGATCATGACCGACCCGGAAACGGCCGACGTGATCTACATCGAGCCGATCACCCCGGAGGTCGTCGCCCGCATCCTGGAAAAGGAAAAACCCGACGCGGTACTGCCGACCCTCGGAGGTCAAACCGGACTGAACACCGCCCTGGCATTGCATGACCAGGGCGTTTTTGAACGGCTCGGCATCGAGATGATCGGGGCCACGGCCCAGTCGATTCGCAAGGCCGAGGACAGGGACCTGTTCCGGGCAGCGATGGCTAATGCGGGCCTTGAGTGCGCCCGATCCGGCGTGGCTCACAGCATGGAAGACGCCCGGCGCGTGCTGACCCAGATAGGCCTGCCCTGTGTGGTCCGACCCGGATTCACCATGGGCGGTTCCGGTAGCGGCATCGCCTACAACGTGGAGGAGTTCGAGGACATCGTCACCCGGGGCTTATCCCTTTCCATGAACACCGAGGTGCTCGTGGAAGAATCGCTCTTGGGCTGGAAAGAGTTCGAGATGGAGGTCATGCGCGACAAGAAGGACAACGTGGTGATTGTCTGCGCAATCGAGAACATGGACCCCATGGGCGTCCACACCGGCGATTCGATCACGGTGGCCCCCAGCCAGACCTTGAGCGACCGCGAGTACCAGAACCTGCGCAACGCATCGATCCGCATCATGCGTGAGATCGGGGTCGAGACCGGCGGATCGAATTGTCAGTTTGCAATCGACCCAAAGACCGGTCGAGTTCTGGTGATCGAAATGAACCCGCGGGTATCCAGGTCTTCGGCCTTGGCTTCGAAGGCCACCGGGTTCCCGATCGCCAAGTTTGCGGCCAAATTGGCCGTAGGCTTCACCCTGGACGAGATTCAGAACGACATCACCCGGGAAACCCCCGCCTGCTTCGAGCCCAGCATCGACTACTGCGTGGTCAAGATTCCGCGCTTCGCCTTCGAAAAATTCCGCGGGGCGAACACCTCACTGGGAACCCAAATGAAGAGCGTGGGCGAGACCATGGCCATCGGCCGTACGTTCAAGGAAGCCCTGCAGAAATCCCTGCGCGGTTTGGAGACCGGCCAATCCGGCCTGGGCCTTGACCCACGGCAAAAAGTAGAAGCTGTGGAAAAGGTCCCCCGGGAAATCATTGCCCCCCTCCTGCGTGTGCCCAACTCCGAGCGCTTGGTCCACTTGCACACAGCCATGAGTTCAGGTTGGACCCTCGATGAGATTCATGAGGCCACCTCGATCGACATGTGGTTCTTGAAGAACATGCATGAGCTGTATGAATTCGAAAGCACCCTGCGCAGGGAGGATCTGACTGAGGACCTTTTGCGGAAAGCTAAGCGTTTTGGCTATGCGGATGTGCAAATTGCCAAAGCACGGGGCGTGAATCCGGAAGACATTCGCAAGCAGCGGCATGATTTTGGGATCCGCCCGAGCTACAAGTTAGTTGACACCTGCGCAGCAGAGTTTGCGGCCGAAACCCCCTACTACTACTCGTCCTGGGAAGACGAGTCCGAAGTCCGCCCCAGCGACGAAGAGCGCATCATGATTCTTGGTGGTGGCCCCAACCGTATTGGGCAAGGAATTGAGTTTGACTATTGCTGCGTGCATGCCGCCCTCGCTGCTCGCGAAGTCGGCCGCGCTTCGGTCATGGTAAACTCAAACCCCGAAACGGTTTCCACCGACTACGACACCTCGGATGACCTGTTCTTCGAGCCCCTAACCCACGAGGATGTGATGCACATCGTGGAGGAAATCAAACCCAAGGGTGTGATCGTTCAGTTCGGGGGCCAAACGCCCCTCAATCTCGCCGCCGGCTTGGAAGCGGCAGGGGCACCCCTGATCGGCACCTCGGTGGCTTCCATCGACCGGGCTGAAGACCGCGAGCAGTTCCGAGTTTTCCTAGAAAGCCTTGGCTTACACCAACCGCCCAGCGGCATGGCCACAAACGTCGCGGAAGCGTTTGCGGTGGCCCGCGAGATTGGCTACCCGGTACTGGTGCGCCCCTCCTATGTGCTGGGTGGCAGGGCCATGGAGATCGTTTTTGATGACGAGAGCCTTGAGGTCTACATGCAGAATGCGGTGGACGCCACGCCCGACCGCCCGATTCTGGTAGACAAGTTCCTTGAGGACGCAATCGAAGTGGATGTGGACGCCTTGTGCGATGGCACCATTGCAGTAATCGGTGGAATCATGGAGCACATTGAGGAGGCCGGCATTCACTCCGGTGACTCGACCTGCATCCTTCCCTCCCCCACCCTGGGATCCGAACTACTGGAAGAGATCGCCGCCGCTACCAAGGCCATGGCCCTCGAGCTCGGCGTGATCGGCTTGATGAACGTTCAGTTTGCGGTCAAGGGCACGAAGCTTTACATCATTGAGGTCAACCCACGGGCCTCGCGCACCGTGCCGTTTGTCAGCAAAGCCATCGGCGTTCCCCTGGCCAAGATCGCCGCCAAGGTGATGATCGGACAAAGCCTCAAGGAATTGGGCTTCACCGAAGAGATCGTGCCTCCCTACTTCTCAGTCAAGGCACCGGTCTTCCCCTTCAACAAGTTCCCTGGCGCGGACATGCTGCTCAGTCCCGAGATGCGGTCCACCGGCGAGGTCATGGGGATTGACTCGGACCTCGGTTCTGCCCTCCTCAAGGCCTACCAAGCGGCGGGTATGCGCTTGCCGCACAAGGGCACGATCCTGATGACCTTTAAACAAGCCGACAAGCGTGGCGTGGTGGCCGAGGCGCGAACCCTAGTGAGCCTCGGATATGACTTGATCGCCACCGATGGCACCTGGCAAGTCCTGCGAGCCAACGGAGTCCAATGCGAACGGATCAATAAGGTCCACGAGGGCCGGCCGCACATCGTTGACGCCATCAAGAATCACGAGATCGATTTGGTGCTCAACACACCCTTCGGCAAGCAACAGCGCCACGATGATTCCTACATCCGGTCCAGCGCCATCAACGCGGGCATCGCCTGTATCACAACCCTGGCAGGGACACGCGCAGTCGTCAGCGCCCTAACCGCTATGCACCGGGCCCGATTCGAGGTCTGCTCGCTGCAAGAGCATCATGCGTCGCACAGCCGCTAGGCGGAACGAGCGACACGGCCGCTAGGCGGCAAATATAACACCGCGCCCAGGCGACACGGCACAGCCAGCCCTACTTGCCGACCTTCTCGCGCATGGTGACCTTGCAGTCAAAGCTCCAGCGGTCGTTGGGAATGTCCTCAGGCTCGGTTCGCTCGGCATTGGACATCTTAAACTCCGTCACACGGATCCTGTTCGAGCCGTCCTCTAGCTTGAACATGAAGTTGCAAAGCTGCAACCGAGAGAAATCCGCCTTGTTGTCCTTGTGCCGAATGCGGAACTCGCGGTCCTCCGAACCCTTGAAGATACTCTTCGTGGGCGAGACGTTCACATCGATGCGTCCCAGGCCGATCTTTGCGTGCTTCGCCACGTTCCGTATGTAGGACTGGAGGTTGGCCTCCTGTTGCATACCATCGCTGGCGAGTTGCTCTTTGAAGTCCGTGTAGCGCTTCGCTTGGTCAACGATGCGGCGCAGCAGATTATGCACCGGCGCAGTGGGTGCCCCCATGGGAACGCCCTCCGCGTCCAAACCAAGCCGGTCGCGGGCCTCGTCAACCTTGGCGGCGCCTGCGTAGGCTTCATAGCCCAAGTAGACTGAAGCCAACAAGAAAATCACGATCATCGCGCGAGAGGAATTAAATCCCTGTAGGAACTCTTTCATTGTTCAGTGCCTCCGGCGCCTTTCAGGCCGCCACCCTTGAGCCAGGTTTCCACGTTGACCGTAACCGGCAGACCTTCCACCAGGACGCCCTTGCCCGTGTCCAAGTCTTTGGAGGAGCGTTCCTCTACCGCATACAGCCATGACTGGCCCTTAAGCTCGGAAAGGAAAGCCTCATAGTCACGACTTGCCTGCACCGTGTCTTCCGCAAAGAAGACCAGGTCCATGGTGACTTTCACGCTTTCCGGTTGGTTATTGTTGCGCCCCGGTTGGTAGAGCGCATCTACCCGTCGCAGAGAAGGACGCCACTTGTCCGAGTTGGCGTCGAGCACACCGAACACCAAGGTCGCCGCCACAAATGCAGACTGGGGCTGGGGATAATCCGTATGGGTCCCGAGCTGCTTTTCCATTTTGCGGTTCTCTTTTTCAAGCTCGACAGCCAGCTGATCGAGCGCGTTGTATTCGTCTCCCTCCCAGTTTGGCTCGGCCGCTTCAAAGCGCGCCTTGAAGCCCGCCAAGAAAGGAGACTCTTTGGCGGTGGGTACCGGATAGAGGTACCCCCGCGTGCCCCCCTTTAGGTCGCCAAAGACATGACTTGCGGTGCTTTGGATATACCAGCGTGGGCCTGAAACCTCGAGTGTCGCGAGCTCGCGGTGCTGGAAGATGTTGATCACCCCAAGCAAGGTTGCGACCAGCATAGTGGCGATGGCGAGGGGGAACTCAAGACGCTCCCAGGTGCCAGTGAACTTGAGCTCTTCCCGGCGCAGCCGGGCGGTCAAAGCTGCCGCGTCTAGACCCACAAGGGCGCCGCCATAGGCCGTCACCAAGGCACCAAAACCATCGGCGGGTTGACCCGAGTCCTCGTCGAAGCAGTCGAGCACGAAGATCGGCACACCTTGCACCGTGCCCCCCACCAAGCCCGGGAGTTCGACTCCGCACACATAGATGGAAGAGACCTCGTTGATCGTGCGGGCGGCGGAGAGGGTGCGTCCTAATTCTCGCACAATGCGCTTGACCGCCTGGCCTTGTCGGCGGCTCAGTTCGTGGGCATCCGGCGTCGCGTCCTCGGCAGCGTCATCATCGCTCTCGGCGGTGTCACCTGCCTGACCCGTTTTGGCCCCAATGTGGATCACACGCATGTCGCGTAACTCGCCACTATCCACCACAACCACGGCAGTGGCCGTGTCGCCCACATGCACCAACAGCTGAGAGTCATCGATGTTGCAGAGGCCTGCGGACATGGCCGCATTGAACATGGCAGTGGCTTCCAGCTCGGCTTCGAGGGGCTCAAAGCCAGCGGCCTGGCACATATCAAGGGGAGCACCCAGGTCGCTCTTCTGCACCGCGATCCCAAGCAGGTCGGCGTTGTTTTCGGTGGAGGCCAGAATGTGGTTGTCTACAACCACATCGTCGATGTTCCATTGAGGCAGGTCGCCCTCAATTTCGAACTTCAGCACCTGCTCGATCTTGGCCGGATCCGAGAACGGAACCGTCAAGCGGCGAAAGGCCGCCATCCCGGTGTTCAACACCAGATGGACGTTGTCCTTGGGAGCCTTGACCTCGGCAAAGGCCGCGGCGAGCTGCTTGGCCCGGACGGCTGCTAGGTCCGTGTCACCCTCAGAGGGACTGGCAAAGTCGTCAGCAGACCAACCAATGATCTGGTGCTTCTTTGAATTCCCGTCAAGGACAACAATTTCGTACCTCTCAGGGCCGATTCGAATACCGCAACTGCGTGCCATAGGGGTTCCCTAACGAGGAATGTCTTGGATCTGAAGGAGCCCTTCGGACTCGTGAACGTATTGCCTTCGCGCGGAAGGGGGGAGGACTTTATCACGAATCATGACGCCATAGCGCACGCCAAGGGCAGACAACTCTGGTTCCATGGCGGCGTGATAGGTGGGGAGGTGTCGCGAGCGCACGTGGTCGAGCTCTTCGCGGTAGGAAGCGAGGACCACCGCCAGGGCTTCACTGCGCTGATTGCCCAGGGAATAATGCTGCTCCATCCGGTCCCCGTAGGCTCCGAAGGGGTCAAACGGGCCTTGTGGAGCGTCCGGTGTCACAACCAGCGCCCCCGCTGCGACTCCCACGAGGAAGCTGACGCTGCCGAAGAGCAGGATCCAGGCCCGTACGGAGTTCACTTGCCCGCCTCCGTGGCGGTGGGCTGGAACTCGCCCGCGGAATCTTCCCCGGGCAGCCCCAAGCGCTCCGCCCGATTCAAGCGGTCCATGGTTTCTAGGGCCTCGCGCAAATCCGAGCTATCCGCTCGCAGCTCGGCACCCTCGGGGTGCGCGCTGAACTTCATTCCCAAAGCCAAAATCAAGAGCACCGCTGCAGCCACCGCGGTCATTTGGATCGCAAACTGCAGGATGCGAAACTCGCCGCCCCCTGGGTCTTGAGGCGAAACGGGGGTCAACAGCCCCTTATCCCCAGCAAAGGCACGGCGGGAAACCCGAGCCGCAAAGCCCTCGGGGGCCGCCATGGGCTCGGTAGGCACGAACCAGCTCTTTTCGGCAGTCTGGGCCTGCATCAACTTACGGCACTCGCCACAATCAAGCAGGTGCTGGCGCACCGGAGAGGCCTGGGATTCGGACAGTTCGTCATCGAGATAACACGCGACGAGGGATCGTACAGCTTCGCACTTCATATCAGTCCACCTGCCCGTATTCGGGATAGCGTTGTAGGATCTGCTCCTTGAACTTTGCCCGCGCACGGAAGATGCGCGACTCAACGGTTCCAATCGAGATCCCTAAGAGGTCTGCAATGTCCTGATACGCCTGCTGCTCGAATTCCCGCAGGATCAGCACCGTGCGAAAGATCTCGGGCAATTCGGCGAGCACCTCGTGGGTGATCTCAGCGATCTCGCGCTCTTGCATCTGCGCATCCGGACGCATCAAACCGCGCGATGGCGGCGTGCCGATGACCTCGGGGTCCTCGACGGTTTGTACCGGATTGCGTCCCTGCCGCTTAAACAGATCAAGGGCCGTGTTCACCGCAATGCGGTAGACCCAGGTGTAGAAGCTGCCTTGACGCTGGAACGATGAGAGCCGGGTGAAAGCCTTGAGAAAAGTGTCTTGGACGATGTCCTCGACCTCGACCGGATTGCGCGTGTAGTGCCGCACAAGACCGAAAATTCGATCCTGATGCCGCTCCACGAGTACTCCAAAAGCCTCCCGATCCCCATTCAGGGTCCGGGTGACCAGCTCTTGGTCTTCAATCTCGGGCAAACTTTCCATGAGGCGTAGGGCCATTACGGGGTATGAGACGCCGCAGCGGCCATTCTATTCCCCCCATCCTGCCCAGTCCCTGATCCTTCGGGCAAGGGCCGCCGCCAGGGGCCAGGAAAAACCCAAAAATAGCCGGAATCCGGCCCGGGTGGGTCTAGGACCGGGGTTTAAGGGCCTCAGCTCAGAGGCTGTGGCCGAGTTTATCTGCCTTGGTCCGCAGATAACGCTCGTTGTTGGGGTTGGGCTCGATCACCAGGGGGATCTGGTCCACCACTTCTAGGCCATAGCCCGCCAACCCATGGATCTTCTTGGGGTTGTTGGTCAACAAGCGCATCTTGCGCACCCCCAAGAACTGGAGGATTTGTGCGCCGATGCCGTATTCGCGGAGATCGGCGGGGAAGCCCAGGGCCTCGTTGGCTTCCACCGTATCCATCCCCCCGTCTTGCAGGCGATAGGCCTTGAGCTTATTGAATAAGCCAATTCCGCGGCCCTCCTGGCGCAGGTAAACCAGCACGCCCCGCTCTTGGGTGCCGAGGTATTCCAGTGCTTGGTCCCGCTGGGCCCCGCAATCGCAACGCTGGGAGTGGAACACGTCGCCGGTCAAACATTCCGAGTGCATGCGCACATGGATCGGCTCATCCATGGGAGGGAAATTGCCATCCCCATCGGGCTCGCCCAATCCACGACTCACCACAAAGTGCTCGGTCCCATCAATCAAGCTGCGGAAAAGGTGGGCTTTGAATTCCCCCGCGCTCAGGGGCATGGGCAGGTTGACCTCAAGGGCTTCCACCAACCTTTCCGTGCGCCGGCGGTAGGCGATCAAGTCCGCAATGGTGCAGATTTTGAGGTCATGCTTTTGGGCGAAAACCTCCAACTCCGGCATGCGCGACATGGTTCCGTCGTCGTTCATGATCTCGCAGATCACACCAGCAGCCCGTGAGCCACAAAGCTTGGCGAGGTCCACCGTGCCCTCGGTCTGACCACCACGCACGAGTACTCCCCCATCCCGTGCCCGCAGGGGAAACACGTGGCCGGGACGGTGCAGGTCCTCGCGCTTCACGTTGGGGTTGGCGGCCACCGCAATGGTGTGCGCCCGATCAGCGGCGCTGATGCCGGTGGTCACGCCCGTTGCAGCTTCCACCGAAACGGTGAACGCAGTGCGGTGGGCGTTGGTGTTGTGGGCGGCTTGGGGTTCGAGGTCCAGCAGATCGCAGATTTCCCCCGAGAGGGGCATGCAGATCAGGCCCCGGCCCTCCCTCGCCATGAAGTTGATTGCCTCGGGGGTGACGTGCTCTGCCAGCATGGCAAGGTCGCCTTCGTTCTCGCGGTCGGGATCATCGACAAGGATGATCATGCGCCCTTGGCGCAGGTCCTCTAGAACTTCAGGAATGGGGGAAATAGGCATTTTGGAACCGTCGCAGGGGCTTTTGAAGGAGTCTCCAAGACCCATCAGGATACCCGCTGGGAGAGGGCTACTGTGCGAGATGTGACCATTGGAAAGCGAGAACATCCGCCCAGCCATTGCAGCCGGGGCTGCCCGGGGTGAAGATCAGGGGGCTACGCCGCCACCAACCCCATGCCGTACGACCCACAACCCTCCCGCCATCCCCTCACCGAGGGCTTAATCCCCCCCCTCGCGCATCTCCTGGCCCTGACCCTCGGGGGCCTGCTCGGATTTGGTTGCGCTGGGATTGGCAAAGACCGCCGCGATCCAAGAGCCTACGAGGCAGGATCTTCAACTATCGAACGTCCTTCGCCTCCGAAGGAGTGGCGCGCAATGTTGGACGCCCAGGCGCAACGCGGAGAACCTGATTCCGCGATCCTCTTGAGAACGTTGATCACCAACCCCGAAGCGAGCGTACGCGCCCGGGCAGCATTCACCTTGGGCCTCGATCACCCGGACGCCTTTGAAGTCTTGGGCGCATTGGCTGGTACCGACCCATCTCCCCTTGTGCGCGCGGCGGCGGTCACTGCCGCCGTAAGGGCCGGACAAGCCAACCACGCCGAAGAAGCGGGGGCGTTCGTCGCAGCCTCCCTCCAAGATCAGGTCCCCCATGTACGCGCATCTGCTGCAAGTGCGGCTTGGCTCATTGGTGATCTGGGAGAAAATGCAAAGGTGTTGGATGATGCTCTAACCCAAGCGACCCACGATGCGGATCCAGAGGTACGCTGGCGCGCGCTCTTCAGTATATCTCGACGTGGCAAGGTGTCTGACTTGGGTGGCCTCCAAGAGCGCGCCCTGACCAAGCAAGCCCCGGCTATGGAACGCTTGTATGCCACCCGAGGGCTGACGCGGATTGGAGTTTCGGATTCAGAGGTTACCGACAGCGCCCTCAAGGCCTTGGCAATCTTGACCCACGACCCGGACTGGCGGGTCGCGATGGAGGCGGCCCTGGGACTAGGGCAAGGTCGAGGAGAACGGGCCCAAAGGGCACTGCTAGAAGCCCTGGGGCACTCGTCCTTCCATGTGCGCCAAGCAGCCGCCACAGGCCTGCGAGCCACCAAGGGCCCCTTAGCCGACTCCCTCGCCGCTGCAGTGATCGCCCTGAGGAAAGACCCGTCCCCATCCGTGCGAGTCGCTGGCATCCTTGCCGCGGCGCGTGTGATGGGGCCCCGGGCAGAGCAAACAGTCCGCGCTGCAGCCAAGCATGAGGACCCGCGCATGCGCTACGGATCCTTGGCTGCTGGCCTAGAGATCTCCCCCGACCTCGCCCTTGAGTTGGCCGAGGAGCTCTTGCTCGATTCCGAGTTGCGCGTGGCCGGAGCCGCGGTGGAGACCCTCGGAAAACTCGTCCAGGACGAAGCCATTGGTGAGCTAGTGTTGCCCGTACTCCGCCAAATGTTAGCCAGCGAAGACAACGGCCTGCGGCTGGCCGCGGTGACCTCCCTGGTGGGCCAAATCAAGCCCGAAGACCTAGCCCTCTTCGCCCGCTGCTTTGCCACATCCGAGGGGGACATCGGTCCCGAGGTGCGTTTCGGCATCGTGCATGCAGTGGCCCAGCTCCCCGAAGCCGCACCTCTTCTACGCCAAGCGGCTCAAGACAACAACCCCCATGTGGCCGCCGTGGCGCACGCGGCCCTTTTGGCACAGGCATCCTCGGAGGCCGCGGGGAGCTTGCAGCACCCTAAGTCCCAGACCCCGGATCTCCCGGATGTTCCCGTGTGGAAAGAGTCAAACCCCATCGTGCGTTTAAAAACCACCAAGGGCGATTTGCTCCTGCAGCTCTTCCCGCGAGAAGCGCCTCGGCATGTAGCCTCGTTCCTGATGCTCGTCGAGAGGGGCCACTACGATGGACTCAATTTCCACCGCGTAGTCGGGGATTTTGTGGTGCAAGGGGGCTGCTACCGAGGCGACGGAAATGGATCCGGAACAGGCTTCGACCCCCTCGGCGCCCTTCCAGCGGAGTTCAACCCCGTCCCGTACCTGACCGGCACCCTAGGAATGCCGCGCAACGAGGACCCCGATTCCGGGGGCAGCCAGATCTTCATTACGCATCGACCGACCCCTCACTTGGACGGGCGCTACACCGTCTTTGGCCAAACCCTAGAAGGGTTTGATGTGCTGGACGCCCTCGAAGTAGGTGACGAAATCGTCACCATAGAGCGCCTGCCCTAGAAAACCGTTCCCGGAATGGGGCAACTAGGGGGGCTGTAGGACCGCGGACAGGGCTCGCTCCGTGCTCCGAGTGAGGGCTTACTTCGGAGGGCTCCACGGGTCGATAGGAGAGGGAGGTCCCTAAGCACCGTTGGTGTGGCGGAGCCTGACCTCCTCCTAATTTTCCCAATCCGTCATGCATCGACCCCTCATACTGGGGTCCGTACTCGTCGCCGTAGGCGGCCTGGCCGTGACCCGAGTGCACAATCTTGAATCAGAGCTAGCGCGCATTTCCGCCGCGCCCGCTCCCTCGCCCCAGGTCCCAGCTGGCGTGATGCTGCAACTGACTGAACTTGGGGATGGGCTGACCATGGCCCTTTCGGAGCTAGACTCCTTGCGCGGAAATGCGGAGATCCAAGCGGCCGAATTTGCGGAACAACACCTAGCCACCTTTCAATCCAGTTCTGGGGAAATGGCCGCCCTTGAGTGCGAACTCGCAAGCCTCAAGCAAGCCTATGAGGCCCTCCTGTTGAGTTCTAACAACCGCGAACGCGATGACCTGTCGGCCAATGAAAAGGACGACCTGTTGCGCGCGGAGTTGCAAGCCCAATTGCAGCTGGCCCTCAATAGCTTGCGTACGGAAGAGCAACACCGTTGGGAGGGCCTTGCCCAAACAGTCAACGCCACCTCCACTCGGATGGCACAGGTGGACGGTGAAATGGCCAGCCTTGGCCAACGGATGATGACGGTCAGCCCACAAATGCGCTGGTCTGAAATGGTGGCCCCAACTGTGCGCCTAGAAGGGTCCACAACTGTGGGGTCCGGTGTCATTCTTGAATCGACCCCCCACCCCGATGGACGCGGGCACCAGACGCTGCTGCTCACCGCTTGGCACGTGGTGCGTGACATCCAATCCAATGGCTCCAACGACAAGTTGCCGGTCCCGGTTGAAATTCGACGCCAACAGGGATCACGATTCGAGATTGGTCGCTTACTGGCCAAGAACGTAGATCTCGACGCTGCCCTCCTCATTCTTCAAACGCGCGAACCGGTTATGCACGGCGCGCGCCTGGCCTCCCGTTCGGCCTTAGCTTCCATGCAAATCTTCGACGAGATCTATGCGGTTGGCTGCCCCTTGGGTAACGACCCGATTCCCACCCAGGGCGAGGTGTTAGACCTCGGGCACGTGCTCGATAAAACGAGCTACTGGATGATCAGCGCCCCGACCTACATTGGGAATTCCGGCGGAGGGATTTTCGACGGCCAAGAGCGTCGCTTGATGGCGGTCTTCTCCAAGATCTACACCCACGGTACGTTTCGTCCCACGATCATCCCGCACATGGGCTTGGCATCACCTTTGGGCGCGGTCTATGACTGGCTCGAGACGGAGGGGGTCGCCACCATCCAAGAGTCGAATGATGGGGAGACCGCTCGGATTGTGGTAACCCGCAAGTCCGACGACACGGCACTGACTAGTGCCGAAAGTGTCGAGCGCCGGTAAAGACCATCGCTACGTTGCCAGCGTCACAAGCGGCGATCACCGCCTCGTCACGCACAGAACCACCCGGCTCCACAAGCGCAACCACACCCGCGTCGATCGCAACCTCAACCCCATCGGGGAAGGGAAAGAAAGCATCTGACGCCAGCACGCTGCCGGTCACACGATCGCCAGCCTTGTGAGCCGCAAGGCGTACGGAATCCACGCGGCTCATTTGGCCCGCACCCACACCAACCACAGTGCGGTCGCGGGTCAACACGATCGCGTTAGACTTCACGTGCTTGGCGATTCGATTAGCAAAGGCAAGTTCGCCCAATTGCTCCTCGCTGGGAGCCGCCTTGGACACGGTCTTGAAGCAGTCCTCCCCTTCGACCTCAAGGTCACGCCCCTGCAACAGGAAGCCACCAACGATCTTGCGAACCTCCACGTCGTTAGCGCGCCGGTCGGATGGGCCGAACGGTCCAAGGGCAAGCAAGCGCACGCTCTTGCCCCACTTAGGCTTGCCGGTCAAGAGCGCGAGAGCGTCATCGTCAAAGGACGGGGCCACGATGGCCTCGACGAATCGGTTGCCCCCCACCAAGAACTCTGCGCAGGCCAAGGTCAAGGGCCGGGTGAAAGCCAGCACGGAGCCAAAGGCGCTGATCGGGTCTCCCGACCATGCGAGCTCCAGCGCATCGGCCACGTTGTCAGCAATCGCCGCCCCACATGGGTTGGTGTGCTTGAGCACACAAGCAAAGGGTTCGTCGAACTCCTTGGCCAAGGCAAGCGCGGCGTCTAGGTCCACCAAGTTGTTGTAGGACAGGGCCTTGCCACTAAGGACTTGGGCGCTGGCAATGCAGGGCTCGGCAATCGCACCCTGACGATAAAAGGCCGCGGTCTGGTGCGGGTTTTCCCCGTAGCGCAGGTCGAGTGCCTTGGTGCCCGCCAAGCTGAAGGCCTCGGGATACGGCGAATCCCCGCCGTCCTGTTCAAAGATCCAACGACTAATCATGGCGTCGTAGCCCGCAGTCAGAGCAAAGGCCTTTTGGGCCAGGCGTGCCCGGGTTTCGTCGGTCAAGCAGCACCCATCGGCTTTGAGCTCCTCAAGCACCTTGGCGTAATCACCAGGGTCGGTGACGATCCCCACAAAACGGTGATTCTTCGCGGCCGAGCGAACCATGCTGGGGCCGCCAATGTCGATTTGCTCGATGGCTTCCGCACGGGTCACGCCGTCCTTTGAAATGGTCTCTTCAAACGGGTACAAGTTGACGACCACCAGATCGATGCCCCCAATGTTGTGCTCGTCCATGGACTGCACGTGGGCCGGCTCGTCGCGCAGGGCCAAAATGCCCCCGTGGATCTTGGGATGCAGGGTTTTCACCCGGCCGTTCATCATCTCGGGGAACCCCGTGTGGGCCGAGACCTCGGTGACGGGGATTCCCGCACCGGCCAGACGCTTGTGGGTTCCGCCCGTTGACAATAGCTCGATTCCAAGAGCTGCGAGAGAAGAGGCAAATTCTTCGATTCCGGCCTTATCGCTGACGCTGATGAGCGCTCGCTTGACTGTGTTTTTCATGCTGATCCTTGGCCCACCCGGGCCTAAAGGGAAAGGGGGAAGATCGAGGTCGGAAACACTTCTCCGAACACTTCGAGGCGAACAAGGTAGCGTCTAAGGGCCGCCCCGCAAGAGCCCTTTCAGGCAAACTTCAGGGGCCGCCCGACTTGCGCTCACGGCAACGTTTAAAGCCCCTTGGGGTCAGGGTGTGCCCGCGCCCGGGAACCTCGCTGGTGAGACCGGCTCGATGGAGGGACACCAGTCTGCGGCGCACATCACGCTCGCCCATGCACGCTTTCTGGGCAAGCGCCTTGATCGCCAAACCATCGCTCGTCTGGATCAACTCAAGTAGGCGCCAGTCCTTGTGCGCGAGGGATATGTGTTCAGAGTTGTTCCCAAGCCGTTCCATCTCGGACTCAGGAAGCGGGCGCGTCGAATCGCGGTTACGAAGGTAAACCGCCCGGTCCCCCTCGCGTCCTACGACACAGTAAGGGCCATGCTGTCCGCTGGGCACATCCACGCGCAGCAAGACACAATCCCCGGGCAAGGAAATGCGATGGAAAGAAATGTCCGGTGCCGGGTCCACTAGGTCCGCTGCGGCCCCAATCGCATCGCGAGCAATCGCAAAATTAGGCACTCCTACCGGACGCCCATCATCACTCATGCCTATCCAAATACGACCTCCTGTACCGTTGCTGAAAGCCGCCAGCGTCCGCGCCATGCGATCCGGGCGAGGTACCTCCTCCTTCCACTCATCTTCAGGGCCTTCCGGCGGAATCGACTGCATGTCCACGGAGCGTAGTGTACGGGCTAATCCAAGCAAGTAAGGGCCACTTGCTGTATGTTTCAGGAAGAGAAACGCCCATGAAAACAACCCTTCCCATCTGCCTAGGACTTTCTGCCCTCATCTTGTCTCCCATCATCATCGCCCACGATGATGATCCCAAAGCCCGCAACCGCGTAGCGCCCTACGCCGGAACAGGTTTCTTGAGAGGAGGACGTGCGAGTCAGCCGATGTTGCACGCAACGGGACCCAACGGATCCGTCGGACCAGGAACCTCAAGCATGCCCGTTGTTGGGCAAGGGGTGCAGCTCTTGAGTTGGCTCACCTTGAGCGACTTGGGCGCTTCCTCGGGAGTCTTAGCCAATGACTGTTGGGGCTATGTTTCCCCCAGTGGACGCGAGTACGCGGCCCTCGGCACGGAGGAGGCCACCATATTCATCGAGGTCACAGATCCATTTGCGCCGAACATCGTGGGCAACATCCCGGGCCCTTCGGGAATCTGGCGCGATGTGAAGATCTACCAGGAATACGCCTACTCGGTTTGCGAATCAGGCTGCGGTGGCGTGCAGGTCATCGACCTTTCGCAAATTGACCAGGGCACGGTGACCCTGGTGAACACTGCCAGCGACGGCAGTACAGGGTCTTCCCACAACGTATTTGTCAATGAGGAGTCCGGCTTCCTGTACCGGGTCGGCGGCGGCGGCCTGGGGCTGCGCTTCTACAGTTTGGCCAACCCACTTGCCCCGGCCTTCGTGGGCCAATGGAACGATCGCTATGTGCACGACGTGCAAGTGGTGAGCTACACCTCGGGTCCTTACGCAGGTAAAGAGGTCGCTTTCTGCGGCTCAGGGTTCAACAGCGGCTGGGGTTCCCCGGGCGTGACGATTGTAGATGTGACCAACAAGGCGAACCCTGTTTTGTTGGGCGAAATCCAATACCCCGGGGCGGTTTACTCACACCAGGGTTGGCTCACGGAAGACCGTCAGTTTTTCCTGTTGGGCGATGAGCTCGATGAGGGCTCCCTCGGCATTCCCTCCACCACCCACGTGATCGATGTCAGCAACCTTGCCAACCCGACGCTTGCGGGAACTTTCACCAATGGCCTCGCCTCGGTGACCCACAACGGCTACGTGAAGGGCGACCTTTTCTTCCAAGCCAACTACAGCAGCGGACTGCGCATCTTTGACATCAGTGACCCGGTCAACGGTAACGAGATTGCCTGGTTTGATACCTATCCCGCCGACGACGATGTTTCCTACAACGGCATGTGGAGCGTCTATCCCTACCTGCCGAGCGGTGTGATCATCGCCAGCGATCGCCAAAATGGATTCTTCCTTCTTTGGCACGGGGATGACCGCATCGGTTCGACGTACTGCGCACCGGGCGTTGCGAACTCCAGCGGACAACCCGGCCGCATGCAGGCCACCGGATCCAGCAATGTGGCCTCTAACGACGTCACCCTTTCCGCCCTGACCCTTGCGACCAATCAATTTGGCTACTTCATCACGTCCCAGGATGCGGGCTTGTTCCCCAACCCCGGCGGCAGCCAAGGAACCCTCTGCCTGGGCGGTTCCATCGGACGCTACAACAGTCAGGTTCAGACTTCAGGCCCGGATGGCTCCTTTGCCATCACCATCGACATCAACCAAATGCCAGTCAACCCGGTGACCGCCGCGGTGGCCGGAGAAACCTGGCGCTTCCAGGCCTGGTATCGGGACAACAACCCCGGCACCACGTCGAACTTTACCGATGCGGTAGAGATCACTTTCCAGTGATGCAAGGGCCCGATGGCCGGCGCTGGAGATCGGGTCATACTGATCACTAGAATCAGCCTATGGCCAAGCGTGTAATCCTATGGACCCACCTCAAGTGGCACCTCTTGGGGTCTGCCGCCATTCAGTTAGCGTTGCTCAATATGAGTGATGTTCACGCTGTACCCGCGGCCTTGATCGCGGTGAATCTCATGGCTTTCGGATTCTGGGCATTGGATAAACGCAACGCCATCAAGGACAAGCCCCGTATACCCGAACGGACCCTGCACGTGATCGCCTGTTGTGGCGCCGCGCCCGCATCTATGCTGGGTTTGACCCTTCTGCATCACAAGACCAGTCACGCGACATTCAGGATTGGGCACACCCTGCTTTTTCTTGCCTGGATTGGTTTCTTGCTGGCAGGCCCCGACTGGGTGCGCGGCGGTTCGGCCTAGGGCCACTCGAATTCAACGCAGGGCTGGAATGAGAGCAGCGCTTACCTTTCCAGGCGTTTCACCCCGGCCCCGGAGCAAGATCTCTGTGACGCCCTGCAGGTTGCCAAGATCCACCATCACAAGCGTCTCGCCCGTGACCACACTCGTCAGCAGGGAGGACTCTTCCCGAGCGTTCCCGTTGGAGTGCACCCTGAGCACTTCGAAATCACCCTCCAGTTTGAGCGCTGGAATCCACAGGGCTTGAATCGGATCGGGCAAGCTCAAGGGCATCCTTATGGTCCAAACATCCCGATCCTTCACGCTGGACCACTGCTTCAAACTGCCCGTTTCCGCGCGAAAGGGGGTCACCAGGCTCACGTCAAGGCCATCTTTGATCGCGTCTTTCAGCTCGGGGGAACGGAGCTTTGCTTCGTCCAGCTGGGTGCTGGATGTGATGAGCGGCAACACGCACTCCCTAGCTTCTGCGGGCCAAATCAGTGAATACGCCAAGTCCCCCACGGCTGCATGGAGCCAGCTAGGACGCCTACCGGCGGCTATTGCGCGGACAGCCAGGGCACCATCTCCACTCGCAAGGACGCTGCCTCGCTTAAGCGTGATTCCACCGGGCTTAGCCTGCAGGGGTAAGGGGAGGAGTTGCACTGGAGATGGGATTCCAGTGGTTAGGCAAACCGTGCACGCCCCCGCAAGTCTGAAATTACCGCGGTTCAGGGAGATCCGCTGAAATACTTGGTCACAGGGCATATCCAGGGACAAGTGATCAGGTGTCAGGGCCTGTGCAAAATGGAGCGCTAAAGCATCACTGGTAAATTGACCCCTCACTGCTTTGCTGTAGATCCGGGTACCTAGCTCAAGTCGCAGGTACGCCAAGAGGTTTTCGCCAGCCACAAAGCTCGTTCCCGTAATCCACAGGCGGGCGTCGCTCTTCCCTTCTTCCAGAAGAGCCTTGGAGACCAGCCTGTCTAAGGGCATTAGTCGCGGTTGCAGGCTGGCGGGCATCAGGGTTTGCTGGGCACGAGATCCTCTACGAAGGCCTGCGTAAGCAAGGAGCCCCGACATCTGGGGCTTGGTTCTTTCCCGATCCAGCAGGCTGAGTCGCTGCTCACGTTCCCCCACTTCCAGCCCGGTCATCTCCCGCAATGCTTCCGCAATTACCCCGGCAGCCATGAGCTGACCCTGCCGGCTCCAGTGGGTGTCGTAGCGGGACCACAGCATCCCCGCGTCCGCACCCGAAAGCGCTGGCAAAAGATCCACATGGGGCACGCCCCGCTCATCGAGTGCATCAAGAAAGGCCGTATCCCATTCGGCTTTGGGATCATATCCACTGGGCAGAAATGCCTTTGCTGCCACTGCCCGGCGGGGCACCGGGATCAAGAGAAGTTTGGTGCCACGGGCAAACAGCCTCCGTTCGCAACCGCGAAAGATGTTGGCCCAAACCTGGGCGGGGACTTGCGATGGCAGATCCGGCGGGGACAAGCGCCGCCCAAGGAACAGCCAGCCGTCCTTGCCCACCACAACCCTGGGAGAGGCTTCATTTGCATAGCGCAGCAAGATCGCTGTCAACCAGCCCCCCACATGATGGCGCAAGTTCGAACGCTCGTTGGCCGTATCATCCAGCAGGCGCATGCGAGTTCCGTCAAGCCAGGTGGCCGTTGCAATGCGGGCCGCCTTGACCTGCCCCTCCGCACCAATCGCATGCGGCGTGGGAGGTGGACTCAGCAGGTCACACATACCCACGCCGGCTGTTGTTAGCAGGAACAGGAAGGTGAGCAACCGCGGACCCGGCCGCCCCGTCGGGGCCACCACGAGTCCGCGCTCATCCTCAGAATTGGAAGTAGAGGAATGGGACATGTTCAGCGTTCACAAGACGTGTGAGGGCCAAGAGGAAAAGCAGCTGCAATAAGAAGGTCCAGCTGCGCGGTTGTTTCAAAATCAAAGCCTGGGTTGTGGGGGCCAAGTAAACAACCCCGATGGACAACACGGTTCCTATCATCAGCAAGGGGGACAGCAACCCTTGAATGGGTGAGGCATCTGCCCCGATCCCAACCAGGGAACCCACGATCGCAGTGCCGTGAGCTAGCCCTTGAGCCCGGAAGAAAACCCACCCAAGCAACACGATCAACATGGTACTGGCCACTTTCATGGGCCGTGGCATGGAAGCGTGCAGAGCGCGTTTACCCCGCCAGCGCTCAATGATCAGCCATCCCCCATGCCAAGCGCCCCAGACCAAAAAGGTCCAGGCCGCCCCGTGCCAAAGGCCGCCGATCAACATCACCAGTGCCAAATTAACATAGGTCCGAGTGCCACCCTTGCGGTTGCCGCCCAAGGGCAAGTACAGATAGTCCCGGAGCCAAGTAGAAAGGGAAATGTGCCAGCGGCGCCAGAACTCGGTGATCGACTGGCTGATGTAGGGACGATCAAAGTTGATGGGCAGGCGAAAGCCCAGCATCAATCCCAAACCAATGGCCATGTCGGAATAGCCCGAGAAGTCGAAGTACAACTGGAAGCTGTAGGCCAAGGAGCCAATCCAGGCATCGGCCGTTGTGACCGGACCCCCCGCAAACACAAGGTCTGCTGCGGGTGCCATAAGGTCAGCCAAGAGGACCTTCTTCACCAGTCCAGATTGAAAAGCTAAGACTCCAGCAGCAAACTTGTCCCAAGTGTGCGTTCGCTCGAACAACTGCTTTGCAACGGTCGAGTAACGCACAATCGGGCCCGCCACCAACTGAGGGAACATGGCCACATAGCAGACGAAATCCCCGAAGCGCTTGACCGGCTCGACCTGTCCCCGATAGATATCGATGGTGTAGGACAAGGTTTGGAAGGTGTAGAACGAAATCCCCACGGGAAGAACGATCTCAGCCATGCTAAAGCCGTCGGATCCAGCGACTGCCAAGACCTCGTTCAGGGTATCAATGCCGAAGTTGGCGTACTTGAACCAACCCAGCAGGCCCAAGTTTGTGGCCAACGAAAGCCATAGCCAGTTGCGGCCACGGCCGCCCTCCCGACGAGCAGCA
>Ga0206679_10001440_pt1 | contig 19665 bp, 19 predicted proteins | sample M110012015metaG_FD_155464 | JGI IMG/M metagenome (GOLD analysis project Ga0206679, IMG submission 155464) | Ammonia-oxidizing marine archaeal communities from Monterey Bay, California, United States - M1 100m 12015 | ecosystem: Environmental > Aquatic > Marine > Intertidal zone | place: USA... | reverse complement strand
AAGTGTTTGCGACAATATTTCCATTGACATCTCTAACTACCGCCTGGTAGTTGATCATTTCCGGAGCCTGAGAATAGGATGTAAAAATAAGAAAAATGGACAGGGAAAGGAGTAAAGATCTTTTCATAATTGTTTTTTTATTGAATGATTAATTTTTGAATAACCTTATAAGGTCCTTTAGCAACCTCTATTAAATAGATGCCATCTGCTAGCTTTTCGTTTAATGTAATTTCTTTGATTAGTTGATTGGCAGAAATACCTGTATTTTCTATGTATACTTGTTTTCCATGCAGGTCTATAACAGAAATAATAATATCATCTTCGGAGTCAGTAAAGCCATAGGCATTTATATAAAAATGGGAGCCATCATTTGGGTTGGGGAAAATTTTTAAATTAATAGATGTTTCATCTTTAATTGATTTAGATCCTAAATATACAATCCAGCAATCACCACCAGGATCAAGAATAATAGGAGGAGTTAAAGAGGGGTCATATCCATTTTTAACCCAAGCTTTAGTCCTAACTTTTATTTGATCACCAATATTAGGGTAAAGACCTGCTGATTGACTCATGCCTGCTGGACAATTATTTAAACATAACTTCCTTCTTGTTGAAGAATTATTTGCTGTAGTACAAGTTTTAAAAGCTGTTGGAGATGATGGATGATAAAATTCAAATATATATTTGTACTCACAACACTGAGAAGTATTTTGAATAGCTGGATTTATTACAGCTTCTAAAACATCTCCATCATAGACGCCAATAGGAGCACTTACAGAACCGCATTGATCTGTTATTAATTTTACTGTAGGATCATTTGTAGGTGAAGAAACATAACAAGTATTTCCTGCTTGCGCATCAGAAGAAGCAGTTTGTTTCATCCAAGCATATACTGTAATGGCATATGTTTTATTGGTTTGATTAAAACCAGCATCAGAAAGTGTGAAATAATTTCTCCACTTACTTTGTGTATTATAAACTACTGTTGGCAATGGATTTGTAGGATCAGTATCAACAATTTCAAAAAGATAACGATATATATCAGGAACAGGATCGCAATATATTTTATCTGTTAGCTCATAACTTTGAGGATTATTAATAGTATTGCAAATTATTAATTTTGTAGTTGGTCCTGTATTATTACTAGGTAATTTAACATAACATTTTCTCCCAAAAAGAGTTAGGACAGAAGAACATTCAGCCTTAAATTTAGCTCGAACCTGTATAGAATAAGTAGTGCCAGAAGTTAAAAATCCAGATGGTATTGGTTGGTGAGCACTTGTCCATGAACTAGGAAGATTTTCAATTCTTGTTGTGCTACTAGAACTAGCATGAGATATTGCTAAATTTAAATTCATTTTGTGTCTAGAAGTTCCAAATCCATTTGGACCTGTATATGCATAAATGGTAGCATTAGTGGTTTCATTTGTTATTTTCCATTCATATCTCCAAATACATTTTTTATTACTTATTTCATAAATCTCAAAATCTTCTGATTTAGAAGAAAGTTCATAGGGAGACAGCTCACTTCCACAATATAAATCCGTTAAAGATGTAGTAAGACCTATTGGTTGCTGGAAACCTTGAGTTACATCATTGACCGAACCATTAATTGTTTTAATTATGGGCTCTCCAATTGTAAATGAAATACTACTTCCATCAGAATTGGAGTACACAGTACCTTGTGATGAAATAACTTCTTGAGAATAATTAATATTACAACTTAACACCCAAGAAAGTAAAATCGAAATTAAACACGTATAGATTTTAAACATACAGATTATAAATCTACAAATTACAGCTAATATCGTTATTGACGAAATATTATTAGACCATTATTAAATTAACAATGATGAACTATAAAAAAATTTAAACTAAAAAGTTACCATAGCTCTAATAAGTAAATCCATAACTCCTTACTGTTTTATTCCCCCTTTCATCTGTAACCATTATTTTAATGTAATGCTTCCCTTTTTCTATTTTGTTATAATTATTAAAAACAATTATCAACCTAGCTTTTTTTGGAATGTAATTGGATAGCACCCAATTATCATCGATCCAGACATCATAATCATTAATACCACTTAAATTATCTGATATTTTAAATTCTATTTTACTTCCACCATCCATGTTTTTCCCCTCATATATATTAATAGGTTTAATAACTGGAGGCAAAGTATCTAGCTTTACTGTATAATTCCCTAGAGACCTTGTTTCTGTTTGGATCCAACCATTTTCATATTGACCACCCAATGAACTCAATTTTTTAAGATCATTACTTAACTCTACTATCAATGCCTTATCTATATACTCATCTGCAACCGCCCCCAATTTTAATTTTAAAACAAAATATTTATGCATAGGAACTTTCATTTGACCTAACATATGAAGGTCGGTCAAACCATCAGAATATTCCTTATTATTATACACTAAATCAGTAGACCCATACATGCTTCTTTCAGGAAAAACAGCTTCAAATTCCTCATTAACAATACTGTCTTTTTTTAATACTGCATTAAGCTGTTCTTTGCTATTTTGAACAGCAATCGATTTTTCTTCCTCACCTTGAATATCAAACTCTAACTCACTCACATTTCCATTGACATCTTCAACTATGTATTTAAAATGATATTTACGATTTTCATTGATTAAAACCAATCCATTATTTACGTGATCTTTATAAATATCCAAGTCATTATTTTCTGTAATAAATGATTTATGAATACTTCTTCTTTTCTGTTTATATTCATTGTAATCTTTATGAGCATTGATATAACGATTGGTATTAAAATCCAATTTATCCATCACTTGTTGAAAGATCATTTCTTCATCTAAAAAAAGTGAGATTCTGTATATTCCACATTTATTGGATGCTCCATTTAATTTATCAATAGTATGTACTCCTAAACCAATCAAACCACTCGCTTTTACTGAATGCTCTAAGCTGTAATTATTTTTATCCCCAACCACCTTTATTAATTTTTCTTTTGAAATCCCATTAACAAGAGAATTCTTAATAGGATAAAATTTTACATGGTAGATTGATGGTGATATATCATCTTTAATTTCAAAATTAAATAGCAAAGGGTTAACCGGTTTTTCAGTTATTGTTTCTCTTATTTCAAAATGAAGATGAGGGCCTGAGGAACTGCCAGTATTTCCTGAATAAGCAATCACCTCACCTCTACTAACTATTAGATCAGCTTTCCCTGGATATAAAGTAACAGTTTCAGACTCTTGTTCAAATTGCTTTTTCCTCAAATAATGTTCTATATGATCTGGAAATCTGCTTAAATGTGCATAAACACTTGTATATCCATTTGGATGATCTACATAAATAGCTTTTCCGTATCCCCAATGAGATATATTTATTCTTGAAACATATCCAGAATCTATAGCGTAAATCCTGTAATTTTCACTTCCATTTGTTTTTATATCTAGTCCCGTATGAAAATGATTTGACCTTAATTCAGCAAAATTTCCAGATAAAATCAAAGGGATTCCAAGTGGTGATCTAAAATCTACTTCCTTATAGACCAATTGACTTGTAACATCTAAACTCAATAAGGAATTAAAGAGAAATATGATAAGAATAATTGAATAATTCATGTTGTAAAAAAAATAAAATTAGGAGCAATATTCTATAAAACATATTTTTTTTGAATAACATTTAAACACTATTGAGTTTAAATTTGATTAATTGAGTTTCCCTACTAACTTTGTATGGTACTTTTCATGTTAAGAAAATGAGTAAAGGCCTTAAGGCAATAGAAGACGTCAAAAAAAAATTTCAGCAATTAGCTGAAATAAATAAGAAGCTTTCAAGTAAAGCAGATGAGCTAGAATTAAAGGTCAGTAGATTAGAAGAAAATATCAGTAATAGCACTACTGAGATCAATGAAATTAAAGAAAAGTATAAAGTATTGAAAATGACTAAAAAGCTTAAAGGTACTGAAACTGAAAACAGCAAAGAACTCAAGCTAAAGATCAATGAAATGGTTAAAGAAATTGACAAGTGCATAGCACTCCTCAATAAATAATTTATGAGCTCACTATCAATTAAAGTTAAAATAGGTGGCAGAACTTACCCTCTAACAATCTCTAGAGATGAAGAGGAAATTGCAAGAAAAGCTGCTGCAGATATCAATAAAAACATAGATTCACTCAAAGAAAACTATGCGGTTAAAGATATTCAAGACTTGTTAGCTATAACTGCATTTCAGTATGCAACAAAAAGTGTAGGTGAGAATGACTCTGTTGAATATGAAAAATTAACAGAAGCCATAGTTAAATTAAATGAGGAATTAGATTCAATTAAATAACTCATCTTCATCCGATCTTATATTCAATTCAATACATTTTTATTAACCTTAAAAGTGAACTATGGATTTAGACATATTAAGCATTATTATTGGAATAGCTGCCGGTGTCATTGTTGGATTTATCATTGGAAATGTAATCATTAAAAAGACCATTGACTCTAAAAAAAATGACCTATTAAAAAAAGCTGAAGATGAAGGAGAAAGCATTAAAAAAGAAAAAATCCTTCAGGCAAAAGAAAAATTTCTTGAACTAAAAGAAAATCATGAAAAAGTGATTAATACTAGAGAAAGAAAAATGCAAGAAAAGGAGATCAATTACAAACAGAAAGAAAAAACACTTTCTCAAAAAATTGAAGAGGCCAACAGGAAAGACAAACAAGTAACTTCTATTAAAGAGAATATAGATAGACAACTAGAGGTCATAGAAAAAAAACAAACCGAACTCAATAAATCTACTTCAAAACAAGTTGAAGAATTAGAAAAAATGAGTGGTTTTAGTGCTGAAGAGGCTAAAGCACAATTAATTGAAACTCTTAAGGATGAAGCTAAAACCAATGCTATGGCTTACATTAAAGAGATTCAGGATGAAGCTAAACTAAATGCATCAAAAGAAGCTAAGAAAATAGTCATTCAAACCATTCAAAGAGTGGCTACTGAACATTCAATTGAAAATTCAGTTTCCGTCTTTAATATCGACAGTGATGACATTAAAGGAAGAATTATTGGTAGAGAAGGTAGAAACATTAGAGCACTAGAAGCTGCGACAGGTGTTGAGATTATTGTAGATGACACCCCTGAAGCTATTATTCTATCCTGTTTTGACCCCGTGAGAAGAGAGATTGCCAGACTTTCATTACATCAACTAGTAACAGATGGAAGAATCCATCCTGCAAGAATTGAAGAAATTGTTGCGAAAACCAAAAAATCATTGAATGAGGAAATCATAGAAACCGGAAAAAGAACCTGTATAGATCTTGGGATTCATGGATTACATCCTGAGCTCATTAAAATGGTAGGCAGGATGAAATACCGTTCTTCCTATGGTCAAAATCTGCTACAACACTCTAGAGAAGTAGCGAATTTAAGTGCGACATTAGCCGCTGAATTAGGACTTAACATTAAAGTAGCTAAAAGAGCAGGTCTGCTACATGATATAGGTAAAGTTCCTGAAGATGAACCTGAATTACCTCACGCTATTCTTGGCATGAAGATGGCCGAGAAATTTGGAGAAAAACCTGATGTTTGTAATGCCATTGGAGCACATCATGATGAGATCGAAATGAAAAATCTAATATCTCCAATTGTTCAGGTTTGTGATGCTATTTCTGGAGCAAGACCAGGAGCAAGAAGAGAAGTCGTAGAATCTTATATTCAAAGATTAAAAGACCTTGAAAGTCTAGCTTTAGGGTATAATGGAGTTACTAAATCTTATGCTATTCAAGCAGGAAGAGAATTAAGAGTAATTGTTGAAAGCGATAAGGTCAGCGATCAAAAAGCAGATGAATTGGCATTTGATATTTCACAAAAAATACAAACTGAAATGACTTATCCTGGCCAGGTTAAAATAACTGTTATAAGAGAAAAAAGAGCTGTTTCATTTGCGAAATAATTTATTAATTATTGATTAATTTATAAAATGATTGAAAATAAAACTGTTTTAATTACCGGAGGTGCTGGATTTATTGGAAGTAACCTATGCGAAGTATTATTGCAACAAAACAATAAGGTAATATGCATGGACAATTTCTTAACTGGGAAAAAGGAAAATATTGAACCTTTTTTAAACAATGTGAACTTTAATTTAATTGAAGGAGATATTAGAAATTTATCTGATTGTAAAAAAGCAGTAGAAGGGGCAAATATAGTGTTACATCAAGCAGCGTTAGGTTCAGTCCCTAGATCTATTAAAGACCCTGTAACAACAAATGAAGTCAATATCAATGGTTTTTTAAATATGTTGATAGCAACACAAGAAGAAGGAATCAAAAGATTTGTTTATGCAGCCAGCTCTTCAACATATGGAGATTCAAAAGAGCTACCGAAAGTCGAAGAAAACATAGGACTCCCTATTTCACCTTATGCAGTAACAAAATACGTAAACGAGCTCTATGCACATGTATTTTCAAACTTACATGGAATTGAAACAATTGGGTTAAGGTATTTTAATGTATTTGGAAGAAGGCAGGACCCTAATGGAGCTTATGCAGCAGCCATTCCAAAATTCATAAAAGCATTCATGAACTATCAATCTCCCCTAATTCATGGAGATGGAGAACAATCAAGAGATTTTACATATATAGACAATGTGATCTTAGCAAATCAGTTAGCAGCTACAACAACTAATAAAGATGCTATAAATAAAGTGTACAATGTTGCATGTGGAGACCAATCCATACTTAAGAATATTGTATTAAAATTACAGGAACTTCTTTCTCAATTCGATGATAAAATAGCTGCTGTTAATATAGAATATGGACCTGAAAGATTAGGTGACATAAAACATTCACTGGCATCTATAAAAAGAGGAGAAACACTATTGAATTACCAACCATCACATAATGTAAATGACGGGTTGGAAGAAGCAATAAATTGGTATTGGGAAAACCTTTAATGATAAGGATCATTTTAATTGAATTGTTTTCAGCTAACTTATTTTTAATTTTACTATAAATTGCAAATTAGTTTTTGATGATTATTGGAAATGGATTATTAGCTAGCGAATTTTCTGATTTAGAAGAAATTAATTCTATTGTAATTTTTGCATCTGGAGTTTCTAATTCTCTAGAAACTAATAATGCTGAGTTTAAAAGAGAAGAGCAATTAATAACCAAAACCATCAATAAATACAAGAATTGTCTCTTTGTCTACTTTAGTACGTGTAGCATCAATGACAATACTATTAATCAAAGGCCTTATGTATTGCATAAATTAAAAATGGAGGATTTGTTTATTAATAGTGCAGAAAACTATTTAATCATAAGACTTTCACATATTGTCGGAAAGGGTGGAAATGAAAACACTATATTTAATTATTTAGTTAATTCCATTAAAAATAATTCGAATATACATTTATGGAAAAATGCAACTAGAAACATTTTAGACATTGAAGATATGGGAAAAGCAGTAAGAGATATTATCAAATCAGGAACTAAAAACACTATACTTAACATTGCTAATCCTAATAGCTATCCTGTAAATAAAATTGTTAAAAGAATTGAAAAACATTTACAAAAAACTGCCAATCTTACAATGATTGAAAAGGGTTCTGACATTTCTATTGAGATAAATGAAACGATGCCTTATATTCAAAATACAGGCAAGGATTTTTCCATCAATTACATTGACGAATTACTTAGGAAATACCATTAATATATTGAAAAAACCAAAAATATTATATTTCCACTCAGTCAATTCATCTTTTGTTAGAAAAGACCTGGCTCTTCTTGAAGAAAATTTTGATACAAATATTTTTTTCTTTGATCCTAAGAACAAGGCCTTGTTGCCTATTCAATTTTTAAAACAGTTGATTTTCCTATTAATAAATATTAGAAATAGCAGCATAATCATTACTCAATTTGGAGGTTATCAATCATATTTACCTAGCCTTTTTGGAAAATTATTTTCAATTCCTTCCTTAATTATATTAGGTGGAAGTGATTGTGTTAGCTTCCCATCTATAAGCTATGGAAATTTCAACAAAAAATTACTTGGACTATTCACTAAGTGGTCTTATGGTTTAGCTACCCATTTATCACCTGTTCATAGCAGCTTAGTAAAAGGAGAATACACCTATACTGATGATGACTACCCTATTCAAGGATATTTAAACTTTTGCCCAAAAGTAAAAGCAGATTACACTGAGCTCTGTTACGGATACGATCATGAATTCTTCTCATTTAAAAGAGACAAAATAGCCAATTCATTTTTAACCGTTGGTTATTTAAATCATCCCAATTATTACAGGAAGGGAATTGATCTTATTTTTTCCCTTGCCAAAAAGAAAAACGATTCCACCTTTACTATTGTAGGTGGAAATCTAAAAGACATTCCTGTAGATGAAATTCCAGAGAATGTAACAATGATAAAGTCGGTATCTCCAGAGAAATTAATTGCTCTTTATGGCACTCATGAATTTTATTTTCAGCTTTCTATATGTGAAGGATTTCCAAGTGCAATTTGTGAAGCAATGCTTTGTGGAAGTATTCCTATAGGATCAGATGTTGCTGCCATCCCACAGATAATAGGAGAAAGTGGATTTGTTCTTAAAAAAAAGGATGAAGGTTTATTGCTTGAATTAGTTGATAAAGCGATCAATTGCGATAAAGAAGTAATGGCTAAATCAGCAAGAGAACAAATCATAAAAAACTACCCAATTAATGAACGTGAAAAGTTAATAACACTCATTAACAAAATCAGAAAATAATTATTAATGAATAAGTATAAATTCAAGCACTTTTATAAGAACAAATACCTGATATCATTATTAGGAAAAAACAAATACTATTTATCTTATAATTACAAGTATAAATGCCTGTGGTTTAGAGTAGCTAAAGTAGCTAGCAGATCTATTAATCAGCATTTTATAGATAACACACCTGAAGGACAATATATATATAGTTCTGAAGTAGGGTATCTTCCATCAGATTTTAAAGATTACATGAAGTTTTCATTCGTTAGAGACCCTTTAGATCGATTTGTAAGCTGCTGGAAAAACAAAGTACTATATGATAACATGTATGCATTTGATGAGCAGACACATACTCAAATGAAGGAGATCCATCATTTTATTAATTGGGTTAAAGGGCAAGACCTCAACAAAACTGCTGATGAGCATCTTAGGTCACAGCATAGCTTAATTGACCTAAATAATTTAGATTTCCTTGGTCGATTCGAAAATTTCGACCAAGATCTTGAAATACTTTCTAAAAAAATTGGTTTACCATTAAAGGAAGCTCATAAAATGAACCCATCTGGTTCTAAGAAAGTTGAGCTGAGTGATGCTGACATAAAACAGATAAAGACCATTTATGAATTAGATTATAGATTATTCTATCCCGATCAATTATAACTTAAATTAGATAACTTATTCAAAAATTATTGGAAAAATCCAACAACAGATCATTCACTAAAAATGTGCTTACCCTAATATCAGGAACAGCCCTTGCACAATTGATCTCTATTGTTTGTATGGTAATATTACAGAGATATTTTTATGCTCCAGAAGATTATGCTCCATTTAGATTATTCTTTGAGTTTGTAGCTGTTTTTGCAGGTATAAGTGCACTTCGTTTAGAAAGCGGGATTGTATTAGAACAGGAAGAAGAACAAGCAAGAGCTTTGACCCGTATATGCTTTAAACTGATTCTCACTTGCTCTTTGATAAGTTTTATTGTTTTCTGGATCTATTCTCAATTTAACGATCAATTTGATGAAATTATTGAGAATCCATACATGACACTTCTTATACCAATTGCTGTTTTCCTTACAGGATCTTTACAGATATACAATGCTTGGTTCACAAGAGCTCAATCATTTAAATTAATGAGCATCACTAAAGTGCTTCAAAACACAACAGGGTCAGGTGCTCAATTACTAATGGGATTATTAAAGGTTAATTTCTACGGACTGATCATTGGAAGGATCATAGGTCTTGGAATGGCCACTACCCTATTTTTTAAAAAATACATTTCTTCTTTTTCTTCTGCTTTAAAAACTACAAAAGAGCAGAACAGGACTTTAATTAAAAAACACAAGGATTTTATTCTATATACAAGCCCAGCTTTCTTTGTTGGAAACCTAATTAACTTTTTACTATTAGCCCTTTTTATTGAATATTACGGAGATGAATTTGGAGGAAAAGTAGCTGCTTCTTTTCAATATTTAGGAATAAGTATTGCCATTATTTCATCCTCTTTTTCACAAGTATTCTTTAGTGAGATATCATCATATGATTCAAAAATAGAACTAAGAAAAACCTATTCATATTGGCTAAAACGATTAGGTATAATTGCAATTTCAGGAGCTGTCATCATACAATTCATACCAGAATCCTTTGTCCTTGCTGTTCTGGGTGAAAAATGGAAAGGTTTATTAGAGATCATGCAAATCATGTCTATATGGATGGCAGTAATGTTTGTAGCATCTTCCTTATCCTATATTTTTATTAAGCTTGGCAAACAAAAACAAATACTCCTATTTGACCTTTTCCATTTAGTATTAGTTGGCGGTAGCATCTTATTTGCAGACCATTATTATCATTCACAAATAACATCGCTTTGGTCATTAACAATTGCACAGTTATTCTTTTATAGTATTGCAATAATTTTAGCTTACTATTTTATTTCAAAATATAAAAATGAAGGTAGCTCTTAGTCTATTTTTACAGCTAGATCTAGTTTACTATTTTAATTAATTCTTTTCTTAAATATATTAATTACATTAACTTTTAAATGTATCGTTATTCTTATATAAAATGTAACTAATCTGCAAAGAATAGTTATATGTATAAAATTAACTATCATAAACAATAATTCAGCAATATCAATGGAAGGAAATCAAAACCTTTATCATCAATCAGAAGAACAACTAATCAACGAAAACAATGATGTTCAAGCTGCTAAAAGTGATCTAAAGTATTTTGAATCCCTTTACAATAAATATCATGAACAAATTTTTAGGTATGTATATCAAAGAATAGACAACATTGACCTTGCTCACGATATAACATCACAAGTTTTTTTAAAAGCCATGAACAAGCTACATCAATATCAATTCAAAGGAGTTCCGTTCTCATCCTGGCTTTATAGAATTGCTATGAGTGAAGTATATCAATATTTTAAGGATAAAAAAGCGGAAAGAACCATCAACTTTGAGACAGAAAAGATCAAAGATTTTATCGATGAAATTGAAATTGATGATATGGAAAACAAGCTCACTTTATTATTAGAAAAAATTGCGGAATTACCAGATAATGATCTGGAAATGATAGAATTAAGATATTTTGAACATAGACCATTTAAAGAGATCAGTGAATTACTCAACATTAGTGAAAGCAATGCCAAAGTGAAAATTCATAGGATCATTAAAAAATTAAAAATGGCCGTTTAATCCGATGCATATGAAAAGAAAGTATACCATAGATAGAAAAAAATTAAACGCTGAAGAAATTTCAAAAGGAAAGAATTTCGATCAGCTAATGAACATGGCAACACCCATTAAATTGCCTTTCTATAAAGCAGGTTGGTTTGGACCGAGCGTTATAACTGCAGTATTAATTAGTGCTAGTATTGTTACCTACATCCTTATGTCCGATATGAACAATACAACTAATAGCGCTACCTATATTCCTGAAAAACCTAAAAAAGAAAACACTATAAAAAACAAACTAGTTACTTATTCAGAAGATACACCCTGTATCAACCCACCTTCTGAAAGCTTACAAATAAACGGAACATCCTATAAAGTTGATAATCAAAAGGGAGATAAGATAAAACATGCTTCTGGAACTATTATTGAAATTCCTAAGAATGCTTTTGAGATCAATGGAAAACTGGTAGAAGGTGAAGTAGAGATCAAATACAAGGAATATAAAGACCAGGTTGATATCTTACTTTCAGGAATTCCTATGCATTACGATTCTGCAAACACAGATTATGTTTTAGAATCTGCAGGTATGGTACAGATCAATGGATTTCAAGATGATATCCCTGTAGATATTGCCAATGGTAAAACTATTAAGATCAGCTTCCCTACTGAAGACAACTCTAAAAGATTCAATTTATATGAATTAGATACAGCTAATAATAGATGGGATTATATGGGAAAACCTTCTTTAACAAATGAAACAGAAACTGTAAATGAAAAAGAGTCAGAAATAACTCAACCTAAAATTGAAGAATCCATCATAAATGAAATACTAACTATTGATTTAAATAATGACACTCTAAACATAACTACAAATAAAAATATTCTAAATAATTACTCAACAAACATTGATCAAATTCAAACAGATCTTAATGAAGTAAAGAAAGAAATAAAAGAATTAGAAAATAATGTTCCAATTCAACCAAAAAAATCAATAAACAAGGATAGACAATTCAATCTAGAAGTTGATCCAGAAGAATTTCCTGAACTCAGTGAATATGAAAAAGTAATATTTGAAGTAATAGAGAACACTGAATTTAACAACTCTCTTTATTCTATTGAATGGGACGATGTAATTCTAGAAGAGTATAAAAAAGGAGAAATGTATAGAATGAAGCTATCTAAAGATGATAATATTACCAATTTAATGGTTCGTCCAGTATTAGAAAGGAAAAACATGGAAGAAGCTATCAAGAAATTTGAAAACTACACCAAAAAGTTGGAATTGAAAAAAGAAGAGGAAAAAGTATTAAAAGAAAAATACGAGAAGGCCTATCAAAAATACAAGGAGGAGCTAGAAAAGATCCAGCAAGAACAAAAGGTAAGAGAAGAAGCAGCTAAAAACTGGAAAAAAAATACTGATTTTGCCAACAATTTAAAAATGTCTTTTGAAATTGAAAGGTTTGGAACTTGGAATTGTGATTCTCCAGTACCTCAACCCAAAGGAAAAACGGTTTCTGCAAGCTTTAGCAACCTAGCTGGCACCTCACTTATATTAGGAACAGTTTATTTAATTGAGAGAAAAAGAAATGCCATTTTTCCCTATAATTACAATCAATACAACAAGCTAAAATTTAATCCTGAAGAAGATAACATATTGGTAGGTTTTACATCCGATGATCAAATTGCCATTTTTCAAACAGATAAATTCTCGGAAATCAAAGAGAAAAAGCATGAGTTTAAAATGGAGCTAAAAAATGCACTTGATCTTTCCATAAAAAACTTAAAAAAAATGATCTTAAATCAATAAATTGCAACTCTAGGTAATAAATTTTAGTATTATTAATTTAATAGCAATTAATTGACAGTAAATTGAAACGAAAGATTGTCCTTAAAACATTCATTATAATTATATCTTTAATTATAAACACTCCCTTATTTTCTCAAAACACTATTTCTGTAAAGAAAAAATCTAAAATCGAGGGATTCTACTCACATAAAAATAAATTCAATAATTACGATTACTTCTATTTTAACACCAATGGAACTGTTAGCTACGGATTTAAAAAAAATAAAAGTAAAAAACACTATTTACTGCTAAAAGAATGCACCATCAATAAAGACAAATGCTATGGAATGCTCTTGTACAACTATAAAATAAATGAGGATTTTGCAGACAAGGGAATCTCTCCTTTTATTCATATTGAATTCTATAAAATTTCTAAAGAAAGTGATGACTTTGATTATTACTCAACTCTACAGGGAGAGTTGAAAAAAGAGGTATTATTTGTCAATTCAAGAGGAGATCGGTGGAAAGAATATCAGTTCATTAAAAAATAATAATTGATTGGAGGTTTTCTTTTTAAATTTGCTTGAAATCTTCAATAATGTTTAACGAAGCCATTAACCAGGACCCTACTGTATATGCAATACCAGTTTTTATTGCATTAATTGCTTTAGAACTATTCATTGATATACGTCAAAAATTAAAGCTCTACGAGTCAAAAGATACTGCAGCATGTATTTCAATGGGACTAGGGGTTATTGTAATTGGCCTACTAACAAAAACAATGTATTTCTTTCTTTTTTCATGGATCTTTCAATTCAGAATTTTCGATTTAGAAAATACCTGGTGGATGTGGGTACTTTTATTGTTTGCAGATGATTTCTCATTCTATTGGCACCATAGATTAAGCCATGAAGTTAGAATTCTTTGGGCGGCTCATGTACAGCACCATTCATCTGAAAGATTAAATTTAGCAGTAGCTTTAAGACAAAGTTGGGGAGAACCTTTTTATAAATACCTATTTTATTGCTGGATCCCACTTTTAGGTTTTGATCCGATTTATATATTCGTTATGCAAGCTATCAGCTTGATCTATCAGTTCTTTCAACACACAGAATTAGTGGGAAAACTCGGCCCTGTCGAATGGATCTTTAACACTCCCTCACACCATAGAGTTCACCATGCAGTTCAACATCAATATCTAGACAGAAATCATGCTGGAATACTGATTATATGGGATAGGATCTTTGGAACATTTGTTAAAGAAAAGAAAGAAGACAAACCAATTTATGGTATAACCAACAATATTAAATCATTCAATCCATTGGTTATTGCCTCCCATGAATATATCAACATATGGACTGATGTTAAAAAAGCTGATAAGTTTTCAGATAAATTAAAATATATATTCTACCCTCCAGGATGGTCACATACCGGAGAGAACAGAACATCAAAATACTTAAGAAGTAAATTAAAGTAAATCAATATTGTTGTTTTTGAGGGAAATGGGTATAAAATCCAAAACCAACACAAAAAACTTGATAAATCCCATCACTATTAATTGGATTCATTCCTGGGAAATTAGACATGCAAAAATTTTCTGGAGTAAATTCAGAAAACCAAAAGTTATAGGATAACAACAAACCAAAAGCCAAATTTTCATTACTATACATCCATATAGAAAATTCAGGTTCTAATCGGAAAGAATTTTGCAAATAATTCTCATTACAAGTATTGATTTTCGTAAAACCATAATTATACCCCCCTTTTAAACATAGATTCATGAAAATATTTTCATTGATACTATTTTTAACACCAATCTTAACAAAAGGATTATGATTTTCCATCTGTCCATTAACTTTTGTCTGAAATGCTAAGCTGTTAACATCATAATAACCATATTTATAGCCAATACCTAGCTCAAATTTCTCTAAAAATTCATATTGAAGCTGAGCATCTATATTTGCTACTCCAAAAATCATATTCTTAAATGAATGATTTAATATGGTTTTTGGTAATTTAAAATTCATTGAAAAAGTAAGATGCTCTATCACTTTATTATTCTGAGAATAAAAAGGAATAGTCATACTGAATAAAAGCAAATATGTGATTAGATTTCTTATCAATTTCGAATGATCATCATTTTATTTATACTTTGATATTCGCTAACAAAATTCAAAAAGTACTTCCCATTATCTACATTGTTTGATTTAAATAAAAAAACATGTTCCCCTGCTTTTAAATCACCATTATGAAAAGCTAAAACTTCTTTTTCGTTTTCATCCAAAATAGTGAATTTCACATGTATATCTTTTGGAATTTCAAATCCTAGTTGAATTTCATCTTTAATAAAGATACTTGGTAGCTCATATATTTTAGCATAAACATTCTTTAATTCTTTGGTTTTTTTTCCTATGAAATAATTTGTAATCATCTTATAGGATATATAAATAAGGTACAATGCAACAACTATAGAAATAGCCCCAACTATATTTATTGTAATTCTCCAAGCATCACTTGTATTCCACAATTCAAGCATAATTATTTTTTCTTCAAAATTAGAAAGAAATACAATAGTAATTCAAGGTTATTTTAGCATTAATATATTATTTTGATAATTCATAACTTTACAATTTATTACAAAATGAATTTTAATGAGCTCATAAATAATATTAAAACAAGATTAAATGAACCTTTACCGGGTTCAAGTGCTCATATTAAGCTTGCTCCCTATAGAAAAGACACACTAAATACAGATTTCAGTAAATACAACCCAAAATTAGCCAGCACCCTATTATTTCTATATCAGAACAATGAAAAAACCAACTTTGTTCTTATCCAAAGACCTGATTATAGTGGAACTCATGGTGGGCAAATATCATTTCCTGGTGGAAAAAAAGAAAAAAATGAATCTTTAATAGAAACTGCTATCAGGGAAACCAATGAAGAAATTGGCATTGAAACTAGTGAAATTAAAATTTTAGGAAAATTATCTCAGGTCTATGTTCCACCTAGCAATTTTTTAATTACACCCTATATTGGATATGCAGATAAAATGCCAATTTTTAACCCAGACCCTAGTGAAGTAACCAAGGTACTAGAAATAGAACTCAATGAATTATTAAAAGAGGATGTAATTAAAGAAAAAATAATTACTGTTGGTGCCAAAACTAATAATCCAATGAATATCAATGTGCCTTATCTAGATTTAAACAACCAAGTGGTTTGGGGGGCTACAGGAGTAATTCTCTCAGAGTTCAGAGACATGATGTGTTAAATCTTTAACTTATATCCAACACCTTTAATTGTCTTAATGTACTGATCTCCTATTTTTTCACGTAATTTTCTCACATGAACATCAATGGTCCTATCTCCAACTACAATATCATCACCCCATACCTTCTTAAGAATTACATCTCTAGTAAAAACATTTCCTGGTTTTGAAAACAATAAGGCTAATAGTTCGAATTCCTTTTTTGGAAGTGTTAATTCTTTACCCTCACAAATAGCTATGTATTTATCCCTATTAATCTCTAATGAAATACGATTACTTTTTACAACTTGATTGCTTAACCTTCTTAATAATGCCTTTACCCTACTAATTAGCACTCTAGGTTTAATCGGTTTTGTAATATAATCATCAGCTCCTGAATCCAATCCGGCCACTTGAGAATAATCTTCACTTCTAGCGGTTAAAAAAGCAATAATGGTATTTTTAAAGATCTTATCCTTTCTAAGTTCTAAACAGGCTTCTATGCCATCCATTTCTGGCATCATTACGTCTAGTAAAATAAGATCTGGCAAAAATGTTCTCGCAACTGAAATTGCTTCTATTCCATTGCTGGCAGTTTTTACTATATATCCTTCTTTTTCGAGATGATATTGAATTAAATCAAGGATGTCTATTTCATCATCGACAAGTAACACCTTAGGTTTAATTTCAGATTCTAGAATTTCACTATTACTCATCACCTAAAGTATTTACTAAATTTTAGTTGAAGGTAATAAAAACAACAAATTAGAACTTCTAAAAGTTAAATTCAGTCTGCAATCTAAATAACACTACATCCTCTTTATTGGCTTCCTGAGTATAACTAATATCTCCCTGCACTTTAAGATTATGTCCTACAACATACCTTGAAAAGCCAAGAGTATATTGATTAATGTTATTATTCATTGTAATAGATTCAGGAGTTACTTGAGTATACCTACCAGCAATTTCCCAATTATTTTTCATTAAATAACCCATTTGAAGGTTAATTGCTGACCCTGTGTAATATGTTTCTTCTACATCAATGATTTCCCCATTTATATCATAAATAGCCCATAATACTGGTGATCCATTGGGAATTGTACGATTAACATATTCTCCCATAAATGAGAATCCCTTATATTTAAAATGTATATCTGCAAATATTGTTTGTAGGCTTCTTAAATTATTTTCAATAATATAGATATCCGGTACTTGATCGCCTTTTTGCCCTCTTTTTCTTATCGCATTTTGATTGTAATCATAAGTCATACATAACATCAATTTAGGTTTCTGCTCACGTATTAAATCAGAAGCAAAATAATCACCTTTTTTTGTAAATTTTCCAAAAGGTAATAATTCAAGTCTTGCAGTATAACCATTTCCTGATGAAGATCCTGTTTGATTTAAGCCTTCACCTTGAGAAACCGCGAATTTTTCTCTTACAAAAAAAGTATTCCCTATTTTAAAATGATGTCTTAATTGAAAACCAGCATCACGATCAAGAGTGAATTGAGAGTTCAAAAGAGATCTATCAACTAATTGTAATTTCTGAGAAGAGAATACCCTCTCAATATTGCCTGGAAGTTTAGTTTGACCGAACCAAACAGTCCAGTTGCCAGCAAAATTCCATTTTAAAACAGCATCTAAAACATATCCATTTGCCATATCATATTCAAATTTGTAAGTCACTCTTGGACTAAAAGCATGACCACTTCCTTTAATCCTTGCTCTTCTTACATATGCCTTATCAGAATAGCTACTATCATTAAAATCATAACTTCCATCGTAACGTGTCTGAAACCTGAAAGCCACTTTCGTAGACCATGATGAATCTTTTGATATTACATTGATTAATCCTTTTCCAAAACGAGTATTAGTAACATCCTGTCCAAAAGAAGAAATAGTAAAACATACAAATAATAGGACAACTAACTTTTTCATGATTTTATAAATTAATTTATGCAAAGGAGCTAATAATTATTAAATATTAATGTATGGATCATACAACCTTAACAATAATTTAATATTAAAAAATCTTCATTAAAACAACTTGTTAATAAGTATTTTAATAGACATATAATGTTGATTTTCAATAATTTAAACTGAATTCAATATTATCTCTATGTTAACATTTAATTTAAGCTTTTCTATTTATTATATAGATAATTAGCTTTGTTAAAAATTACAGATATGAAAAATTTCATCCTTATAATTTCTCTACTTTTTTCAGTAACATCTAATTGGTCTCAAGGTGATTCAATTGCCTTAACAAAGGACACAATAATCAACAAAAATATTTCTGCATCTGACAGCTTAGCTGAAAAATTAGATGAAACTGTTTTTAATAACCTGAAAGCTCATTCAAAACCTGAAGGATTAAAAATAACTTGGAGCATTGATTATAATGCATTTAAAAATATTAAGGATAAAAAACTGATTATAAAATACAATACTAAAATCGGTGCTAAACGCCATAAGAAAAAATTTAAAGGCAGTGAATGGAAATATTCAGAAGCTATAGATATAAATGAAACTAGTTTTGAAATAAAAGATCTTCATGGAAGTGAAAAATACGAATTATACTTAGGTTTAATTTCAGCAGATGATCTGAAAAATATCAATGACGATACTAACATTATCTGGTCTGAAAAAGTAGAAGTAAAAACTGAAAGAGGATGGGGAATTATGAAATTTCTTATTCTTATAGGCTCACTCGGATTATTCATCTTTGGAATGAAGATTATGAGTGATGGTATGCAAAGAACTGCAGGAGAAAAACTGAGGAAAATGCTGGGATCTATAACTTCTAATAGATTTAAAGGTATTCTTACTGGTTTTAGCTCTACTTCAATTGTACAATCTTCCTCTGTGACAACTGTAATGACAGTTAGTTTGGTAAATGCAGGTCTATTGAATTTAAGACAATCTGCTGGAGTAATGATGGGCGCGAATATTGGAACGACCATTACTGCTTGGTTAGTACTTATGCTTGGATTTAAAGTAAGTATTTCTAGCTATGCATTGGTATTAATTGCTTTTGGTGCACCACTTCTATTTATGTCTTTTAGAAGATCCAAAGATATAGCTGATGCTATTATCGGTTTTGCAATTTTATTTATAGGGCTTCAGTTTTTAAAAGATGCTGTTCCAGACCTGGACAAAGATTCTGCTTTTGTTCAATTTTTTGTAAATTTTAAAGACATCCCATTTATAAGCAATTT
>Ga0206679_10001438_pt1 | contig 19696 bp, 26 predicted proteins | sample M110012015metaG_FD_155464 | JGI IMG/M metagenome (GOLD analysis project Ga0206679, IMG submission 155464) | Ammonia-oxidizing marine archaeal communities from Monterey Bay, California, United States - M1 100m 12015 | ecosystem: Environmental > Aquatic > Marine > Intertidal zone | place: USA... | reverse complement strand
TAAACTAATTGCATGTTCCAAACCACGGACAGAGTTTTTTGAACCATCTAATGGTACCATGATTTTTTTCAGATTCAATTTATTCAATATATAATTTGTAGATTGTACATAAAAATCAGTTACTTATTTCTCATGTTTGAGAATCTATTCACCCTGACCCACTATTTCCGTTAGTGTAAGTGTTGAACGAATTTTATCCATCTTCCTAATCTTACATGTGACGGTTTCTCTAAGTTGTTCAGAAGTTTCTGCTTCAATTTTGGCTACTATATCATATGCTCCGAAAGTTCCGACTGCATCTTTAATATGTTCAAGCTTTCTTATGTCACTGATTATCTTATCTTCAGAGCCCAAGTCACAATTGAGTAATACATATGCCTTTGCCATAATATCATATTGTTTTTGAAATATATAATGTGGTTTAAGAATTGCAGTTTTAGTAATTACAAGTAATGTTGATTAATCTATTAGTAAAAATAGGCGTGACCCATCAAAAGAAGACATCAACTTTGGAGATTGCCTCCAGCAGCTTTCGATGAAAGCGAAACATTTTCTGTCTTGCAGAGCCACGCTATCTTCAGATCCCTTTCATCACACACAATACAGCATTATTACATTTAACAATAAACTACAAATCTCATCTTTGCGAAACGTGATAGAGACATCTGGAATGATGATAAATGCACACGGCTTTGGGTTTAACGAGAATCTGAAGAACTTTGTGGGACATTATCTGGAGACAAAGGGCAGTAACTGTAGGATAAAGAAGATAGATTATTAGATGGCTCAAATCCCTTCGGATCCACTTTGACTTCAGAAAAACAAATTCCCATATTATTTATGCATTCAAAGATCCAAATCACATTCGTCTAAATTCGTTAGCACCTTTTTCTGTAATTTTTAGTCGGATTAATTTTCCAAAAGGGCCACTTTTTTCTACGGGCGTCATAAAACCTTTTTTCTCAAGATTTTGTAAAATACGATCCAGATTATTTGTAGATAAATCTCCTCTTTTTTGAAGTTCTTCAAATTTTGAAATATCTCTCATCAATAAACCAAGTACAATTTTTTCTTTAGACCAGTTTTTTGTTGAAGATTCTTCTCTACTAGGTAATTCTTCTCTACTAGGTAATTCTTCTCTACTAGGTAATTCTTCGAAGTTATCAGAAGAAAATGACTCTTTGAAGAAATTCCCGCGAGGATTCTCAAGACGAGCAGAAATATTTTTTTTTAAACCACCGCGTTTCAAAATTCTAGGGAGTATTCTGGCTAGCGGTATGATCAAAAATATGAGCAAATAGATCCAGGAATAATTTTCTTCCATGCTATATCATCAATATTCAAAAGTAATAATGTATGTGTTAAATTTTATGAAACTTTTGAAAAAACACTCTGAAAAATTCGCATACTATATTTAGAGTAGAAGCATATCTGATATATTGTCTAGATATCAAAGCCGACCAATCAATGTCAATTTTGGTGCGGCTAAAATAGTAGTTTTAGGAATTATTCTTTTAATCATAGTCGGAGTTGTGATAGCTGCTTCAGTACAAATTGTAGATGCAGGTAATCGAGGTGTACTATTACATTGGAACGCAGTAGACTTGACACAGCCACCGCTAGATGAAGGACTTCACTTTGTGACTCCATTCCAAGACTCAGTTGTAGAGTTAGAGGTTCGTACACTAAAGTATACAAAATCGACAACATCAGCATCTAAAGACCTGCAGACAGTATCAACTGAAATTACAGTAAACTATCATCCAGAACCAAACGCTGTTCACTATCTATACAAAGAGGTTGGATTAGACTATGAGAACCGTATCATTCAACCAACAGTAGAGGAGGTTGTAAAACAGGTAACTGCAAATTATAACGCAGAAGAACTAATCACAAAGAGACCACTAGTAAAATCAGACATTGAAGCAGAAATTGCAGCACGTCTTGCTGATTTCAATATTGCAACAGAAATAGTATCAATTACAGATTTCCAATTCTCAATATTATTTGCACAAGCAATTGAATCTAAAGTAGAGGCAGAACAACGTGCACTACAAGCAGAAAATGACTTGAGAAGAATTGAAGTAGAAGCAAGACAGTTTGAGGCACAATCAATTGGTATTGCACAAGCAAACATTGCCGAAGCATCAGGTGAAGCAGAAGCAATCAACATAATTAATCGAGCACTTGCAAACAATCCATTCTATCTAGAATGGCTCAAGATTCAGAAATGGGACGGAATACTACCACTAGTTACGGGTGGTGATGGAGCAACTCCATTCATACAAATTCCAACAGAGAGACCTTAGTTCTATATTTTATCTCGCAAATTATCATACATTGATAAGAATTGATCAGGTTCGTTTCTACGATAGTGTTTTGCTAAGCGATTTATTTCTGAATCAGATAGTTTCTCACCTTTATTTTCGTTAAACTCTTTGATTATCTCAAACTGTGTCTTTTTGATGCTGTATCTTTTCAATGTATTATTGATTGTATTATTTGCCAAGATATCAAAAATCACATATCTATACACCAGATAACCAGATACGCCTAGAATTGCAACTATTGTAATTGGAATTATCCAAGCATATACCATATAGACAATTGATCAGAAGGCTATTTCATTGTTATCTGTTCTTGTTAAGATTTTACGAATAAGTTCCATTAAACATCAAAACCATATAATAACGCGATATTATGATAATAATCTATGAGTGATTCATTAACTACGTATGATAAATTAAATGAAGATATTCAGTTTACTGAAGATGAAACAAGAGAACTTTTGAATCTAAGTGAAAAAGAAATACTGGTTTTGATTCTTTCTGAATTAAAAAAAATAACTGCAGACAAAAACTCAGAAAGTTAGAATCTATAACTGTTATACCTTTTTAGACCATTTTTAATTCAGTTTCGTATCTGAGGATCCGTATTCAAGTTTGTAATTTTGAGATAAACTTTCGAATTTCTTTTCCTTTCACAATAGCCTTTCCAAGCAGCTTTAGGTCTTTTTCATCTATCATCAGCGGTGATCTGCTAAATCGTCCATGTGAATAGGAACAGAATCGTAGTAATTTGTCACCGTTATCAAACTCTAACAGCTGTATTGTTGGTTCATGATGTTGAGAAGATATTGAAACTTCATCTATGACCATGCCTTTACCCCATGGCATTTTGAACGGTCTTGGAATTTTTCTCATTTCATATAATGTTACAGTGTTTCTGATAAATCTTTGAAGATGAATCCCAATTAAGCTCAAGTAAGTCTATCAATTCCTTCGGATCAAGGTCAAACAGTAAACCTTTATTCACTTACTCACAATGTTTGACTATGGCAATAGCTCGAACACAAAGACATTATTGTAGCAAATGTCATCTAAAACGCCCTAAATGTATCTGTAAAAAACAGTAAACGAGATTAATTTTGAAAGATAATCCAAAATTTTGTCAACTAACCTTATGGATCCCTTCTGACCACTACATCCTCTTTTAAGAAAATACTCAGTTAGTGAACTAGTATGGTCACAAAAGTATCGATTGATCTATATTACATCTTTTGACCAATTGATCATAAACATATTTTCTAGAATCAAGAAGAAAGAAATCCAAAGAGGAAGAGTTTTGATCTGTTTGAATTGTGGTGAAACCACATGCAGATGTGGAATTTAGTATCATGCGGAAACATTCCAAATGTGGATTCTTGGAATTAATTCGATATTAGGCATAAAATGCACTTGAATGCATTTAGCCTAAAACATAAAAAATAATTACTGATGGAACTTGGAAAAATAGATGCCTGATTCAATCGCTTCCCAATTATTACAAAAATGGGCCAATGCAATAAAACATGGAGACCCAAAAAAAGTCACTGATTTTTATCATGAGAATGGAATTCTATTAGGAACATTTTCACCCGTGGAAAGAGTTGGTCATAAGCTAATCTCAGAATATTTTGAAAAATTACTTCAAGATTCTGTTGAAGTTGAGATTGTATCTGAACATCCTCATGATTTTGAATTAACTTCTGTAAATTCAGGTCTTTACAATTTTGTAACAAAAGGGAAGAGCATTTCTGCAAGATTTTCATTTGTATATGGCAAGGACAATACTGAATGGAAAATCATATCACATCATTCTTCAATATTACCTGAAAATTGAAACGCATCGGTCTTTTAGGATGTGGTGCAATAGGAACACAGATTGCCATAGCAATTGATACTGGAGTAATTCCAGCACAACTAACTCATATTTTTGACACTGATAAAAAAAATGCCGAAAACCTGTTAACAAAATTAAAACAAAGACCAATTATAGTTGAAAATGCCCATCTACTATCTTCAAACCCTTTAGATTTGGTGGTTGAGGCAGCATCACAACAGGCTGTGAGTGATAATGCATTAAGCATTTTACAGAACAGAAAGGATTTGATGATTATGAGTGCCGGTGCACTTTTGGACGAATCAGTGTTTGAGATAATATCTGATGCATGCAGTGAATTTAAAAAAACTGTTTATCTTCCATCTGGCGCAATATCAGGTGTAGATGCAATAAAATCTGTAAGAGATGAATTGGATTCTGTTACTATAACTACAACCAAACATCCTAGATCACTAAAAGGGGCAAAATTTTTTGAAACATCGAACCTTGATCTTGACAATATTTCTGACGAAACGATAATTTTTGAGGGAACTGCAAGTGAAGCAGTAAGACTATTTCCAAAAAATGTTAATGTCTCAGCATTACTAAGTTTGGCTGGGTTAGGTAGTCATGAAACCATAGTGAAGGTTATCGCAAATCCAAATATTGACAAAAACATACACAGAATTGAAGCGATTGGAAAGTTTGGAAAAATCAATACAACAGTTGAAAATGTACCAGATCCTACCAATCCCAAAACAAGTAGACTTGCCATATTATCTGCAATTGAAACCCTTCGCTCAATCTGTTCTGATGAAATTAAGATAGGAACATAGTTTGGCAAGAATTGCCAGAATTACAATTTTTGAAGTATAATTTAGTAAAAAAATAACACTTTAAATCATAATTGAACAGAGATTTTCGGATGTTAAAAGATAAGATTCTAAAACTCAAAAAGGAAAAAGATGTAGTAATACTGGCTCATAATTATCAGCTTCCAGAAGTCCAAGATATTGCAGATTTTGTAGGAGACTCGCTTGGACTTGCAAGGCAGGCTGCCAAGACTGATCATAAAACAATTTTGTTTTGTGGTGTACATTTTATGGCGGAAACTGCAGCAATTATCAGTCCTGAAAAAAAAGTCATGATTCCTGATTTAGATGCTGGCTGTTCATTATCTGATTCCATTACTATTGATCAATTAAAAACATGGAAGAAAGAGCATCCTGATGCAATTGCAGTTGGATATGTAAATACCACGGCTGAGATAAAATCTGAACTTGATTATTGTTGTACATCATCAAATGCTGTAAATGTAGTCAAAGCAATTCCTCCTGAAAAAGAAATTTTGTTTTTACCTGACATGTTTTTGGGTTCTTATGTTGCAAAGATGACTGGGAGAAAAAACATGTTCATTTGGGCTGGAGAATGTCATGTTCATGCAGGTATCAAGCCATCTGATATTGATAAAAAACTAGAATCCATGCACGACGCTGAATTTCTTATCCATCCAGAATGTAGTTGCACATCCCCAATGCTTTATGATATTGCATCTGGTAGTTACAAAAATAGACAGGTTCAAGTATTATCAACTGAGGGAATGATGAATTATGCCAAGAATTCTAATTCAAAAGAGTTTGTTGTCGCAACTGAGACTGGTATATTGTATAGAATGAAACAGCAAAATCCAACAAAAACGTTTATCCCAGCATCTGAAAATGCTGAATGCCAATACATGAAGATGATTACACTAGAAAAAGTTCATGATGCATTAATTCATGACCAATTCGAAGTCAAAGTTTCAAAAAACATTGCATCAAAAGCAAGACTGGCAATTGAAAGAATGTTGTCGATTAGCTAACTTCTAAGCTCAAATCAATTCCTTGTGTGGAGTTTGTTATTCCTCCAACTGATATCATATCAACACCAGTATCTGCATATTGTAAAATATTTTTTTCGCTAATTCTGCCAGATGCCTCAATCTGGATGTTTTTTCTCAGTTTCAAATCATTCAGAATTTTTACTATTTTTTTAATTTGTTTAGGTGTGAAATTATCAAGCATGATTACATCAACTCCAAGAGTTGCGACAAGAATCGCATCTTTTTGATTTTCAACCTCAACCTCAATTTTCCGTCTAGTCTTCTTTGCTTTTGCAACAAGACCAACAATTGATTTTTCAACAGCCAAATGGTTATCCTTGAGCATTATCATATCATGTAATGTCATTCTATGTTTTTTGCCACCACCAATCTCAACAGCAATCTTATCAAAATATCGTAATCCTGGGGCAGTTTTTCGTGTTGCAAATAATTTGGTTTTCCGGTTTACTTTTTGGATCAATGTATTTAGTTGGTTTGTTTTTGTTGATATTCCACACATTCGTGATAATAAATTCAGGGCTGTCCGTTCACAACTAAGGATTGAAGCAGCATCACCTCTTACTTCTAGAATTATTTGATTTGCTTTTGCCCTCGACCCATCTTTTTTGATTATCTTGGCATTGCATTTTTTTAATGAAAAGATTTGCTTTGCAAAATTTGTTCCAGAAACAATCGTCTCCTGTCGTGTGATTATTTTTGCTATGATTTGCTTTTTTTCTAGTAGGTTACTTGTGACATCACCCAGTCCCAAATCCTCATCTAAAAATTTTTGAAGTTCTCGATTTGGCTTAAATCCCAACTTAAGTTACCTTTATTGCGTATTTACCTTCTTTAGTAATTCCTAAAGTTTTTGCAATCTTTGATGTTGATGGATTTACAATTAACGCAATTCCATTCCAGTCTGGTGACAGATCTGTTGATTTACACGATGGACAAATTTTTGCCGTAGTTACGCATTTACAATTACGACATGCCAGTTCTTTTACCATATCATTCCTCTACTTTGATTTTGTTAGAAGCCTTTTTTGCACTAGGTACCTCATCAACTGCTTCTCCATCGGCTTTTTTAATTTCCTCTGCAATCCATTCTTCTGCACCCAAAAATGGTTGCCTACATGTAATTCCAATTTTTCCCATTGATGCAGCTTTTCCTAAAGACACTGCGGTAATTCTTGCTCTAATGGTTGAATTAACTCTTAACGTTCGTCCACTTTGATTTGCAAGTATCAGACCAGCAGCAACATCGCTTTTTAGATAGTCGTCCATCACTTGTGACAAATGTAATAGTGCATCAGTTGGTCCAATTCTTACAAACGCACCAAAGTCTGTAATGTCAACAAGTTCACCCTGAACAATCTCTTGCAGTTTAGGGTAAAATGTCAAGGCTTGAAACTCAACTCTATGAAATGTTCCACCATCACCAGGAATCATTTTCCCCATATTCTCAACTTTGGCATCCATAACCATTATGATGTATCCTAATTCTGCATTGATCATGCTTTCATACTTTGATTTTAGAATGCTTTCGGCAGCCTTCTTTAGACCAGTGCCAAAAAGATTAGGAGGAATTCTCACAATATCTATTAGTGTTGATACAGAAAACAATTACAAATTTTTTTTTGGGATTTGAATTTATGAGTCTTTGGGTAAATTTTGGCATTTTATTGAAAAAATTTGGTTTTTTTCATTTTGATTCCTAAAACCTGCCAATCACGAGTAAGATTTCTGATTAGTTTGGACTAAGTAAATCTAATTTTAAATAAAGTGTTACGAGTGTTGGAGTTATGGTTGGCGTAGATCAAGTATTAGAAAAATTAGCTACTGTTATAGATCCAGACCTGAAAAAAGATATCGTTTCAATGGGGATGATACAGGATTTAGAGCTGAATGAGGGTGACTTGAAATTCACATTAGAACTTACAACTCCGGCATGTCCATTTAATGATGAGATAGAAGCCGATGTTCGCAAAGCAGTTGATGACCTTGATGGTATTAGTAATTTTGACCTGAAGGTTACAGCCAAAGTTATGGAAGGTCGTACACTTGATGCAGACGAAGCAATGGCTACAGTAAAAAATGTAATTGGTGTTGCAAGCGGAAAAGGCGGTGTTGGTAAATCAACAGTTTCATTAAACCTTGCAATTGCATTATCGCAAACTGGTGCTAAAGTAGGACTGCTTGACGCTGATATTTACGGTCCAAGTATTCCACTAATGCTTGGAATGAAAGATGGTGCAATGGAAGTAGAAGATAATAAACTTCAGCCTGCAGACTTTAACAATCTTAAAGTTGTTTCATTTGGATTTTTTGCAGAACAAGAGCATCAAGCAGCAATTTACCGTGGACCAATTATTTCTGGAATACTTAAGCAATTTTTAGTTGACACGAATTGGGCCGACCTTGATTATCTTATTGTTGATCTTCCTCCAGGCACTGGTGACATTCCTTTAACACTTGCTCAAACAATTCCAATCACAGGAATTTTAGTCGTTACAACCCCTCAAGACGTTGCAAGTAATGTTGCAGTAAAGGCAATTGGAATGTTTGATAAACTAAATGTACCGATACTTGGTGTTGTTGAAAACATGAGTTACTTTGAATGTCCTGATTGCTCAAACAAACATTATGTTTTTGGAAAAGGTGGAGCGCAAAAGATTAGTGAAAAACATAACATACCATTCCTAGGAGAAGTTCCATTAAATTCTGGAATTATGGAAGGTTCTGATTTAGGTAAACCAGTAATGATGACAGATTCTGAATCGCCAAGTGCAGAGGCATTTAGAATTGCCGCAAAAAATGTTGCAGCACAATGTAGTATTGTTGCAGCAAAATTACAGGAAGAAATGAAATCTGAATCTGCATCAACTGCAGAATAATCTCTTGCATCTACCAGAAAATCTTCGTGACGAGTTAAAAATTCCATTAGGATTACTGATCAAAAACGACGATTCTGAAAAAGCACGTATAATCAAACAAATCTATGCTGAAAACGTTGTAATTACGATAGGTGACGCTACAAGCGAACTATTAATCAAAATGGGATTAATTCCATTTTTACAGATAGTTGATGGGAAAGAAAAAAGACATGATAGAGAACTTCCAGTAAACGATTCTATTGTAACAAATCTGCACTGTGTAAATCCTCCAGGTGAACTTACGCAACAAAGTATTGATACAATTAAAAAATCGTTTAATTCCAAACCACCAATTCGTATTTTAGTTGATGGTGAAGAAGATTTAATGGTATTACCAGCTTGCCTTTTTTCACCTGAAAATTCTGTCGTGATGTATGGTCAACCAAATGAAGGACTAGTTATTGTACGAATTACTAATGAAATACGAGAAAAGATTCAAAAAATAGTTAATTCAATGAAATAAGGGATGATGAGCCGGTGGCTGTATGATTCGTGATTACATCACTAAACTCTGACCTCTTAATTTATGAAAAAGCTAGTAACAATTGACATTGATAAATAAACAGAGTTTTTTAAAAAAAAGAATATGCGATTGGACGATGAGTTACGATTATCCATATTGGAAAAAATTGGTATTTACTCTTACAGATTTTCAATAGAAGAACCTCAGACATTCTTAACAAGTAAAGAGGTATTGATTGCACCCAAAGAAATAACAGATGGACGTAGAACAACTGCCTACAAATACTATGGTGTGGCCTATCTCGAACACAATTCTGTGTTTATCAATGTTAAAAAAATTCCAGATGAAAAAGTTCTCGAAAATACGATTGTTCACGAACTGATCCATCACAGATTTCCCTATCTAAGCCATGGAAAACGATTCAATAAGCTAGTTCGGCAAGGTTTGAGGGGTAAAACATTTCCACCCTATCAAAAAAGAAAATAGTACAGAAATACGTTTGATGATTTATATTCTTCAGAATTTCGTTTTTCAGTTATAAGATGGCTATTCAAGATACACTTCCTTTGCCTTTAGAGGTCATTTTACCTGTTATCGCAGCAATTGCTTCATTTACAGTTGCTGGATTATACACTGCCTGGGTTGCAAAACAGAAGCCTGGTACAAAGGAAATGCTTGAGATTTCAGAAGCTGTAAGACAAGGGGCCGCAGCATTTTTGAGACGTGAAATGAGAATTATTGTTCCAATAGCTATTGGATTATCTGTAATTATTGGATTCTTTATTGGTGAATCAAATGGAATTGCATTTGCAGTTGGTGCAACACTTTCTGCAGTTGCAGGATTTATTTCACTAAAGGTTACTGTAAAAGCCGCTGTTAGAGCAGCTAACGCAACAAGTTCTGGTTTAGGTAAAACATTTGCAATCGCTTTCAGAGGTGGTGCAACTGTTGGTTTAGCAGTTCCAGCCATGGCACTTGTTGCTACTGCTATACTCTATATGATTTTTCCAAACCCAATTACTATTGCTGGTGTAGGAATCGGTGCAAGTTTGATAGCATTATTCATCAGAATTGGTGGTGGAATTTTCACAAAGGCTGCAGATATGGGTGCAGATTTGGTAGGAAAAGTTGAAGCAAACATTCCTGAAGATGATCCTCGAAACCCTGCTACAATTGCAGATAATGTAGGCGATAACGTGGGTGATGCCGCAGGTATGGGTTCAGATGTCTATGAATCTTACATTGTAACAATTTTGGCATCATTACTAATTGCAGCCCTAATCGGTTCACCTGAAAACTTTGCATACCCAATTTTAATCGGTGCATCTGGATTAATCGCATCAATCATTGGTACAGCTACAATTGGAACAAGGAAGATTACTGATGTTATGAAACCTCTTAACATCTCATTCTATGTTACAGCTGCAATTGCAATTGCATTAAATTTTGTATTTACTTATGTGATTCTAGGAACAACTCCAATTGCGTATGCATTATTTGGTTGTTCAGTTATAGGTGTAATTCTTGTTCCAGTTATACAAAAAATTACAGACTATTACACAAATGCTAATTCTAAACCTGTTAGAGAAATCTCTGAATCTGCAAAGTGGGGCTATGCATCACTTACATTAATGGGAATTATCAAAGGATTGCAATCGACTGGACCATTCATGATTGCACTAGTTACCGCAATTATCATATCATTTGCAATTGCATCTTCTGCAGCACCTGAAGGAACTGACCCATTACTTTATGGAATATTTGGAACCTCACTCACTGCTATGGCAATGTTGAGTCTTGCAGGAATTGTTCTTGCTATTGATGCATTTGGTCCAATTGCAGATAATGCAGGTGGAATTGTAGAAATGACTGAAATGGGTGAAGATAATCGTAAAATCACTGATGAAATTGACGCAGTTGGAAACACCACAAAGGCTGTAACTAAGGGCTTTGCAATTGCAAGTGCTGCACTAGCTGCACTGGCAATGATTCAAGCATTCCAATTTGAGGCATCACATTATTTCAGTGAAATGGTTATTGATTATGGTCTATCAAACCCTGCAGTAATTGTGGGTCTTCTTGTTGGTGGATTAATTCCATTTATCATCACTGGTCAATTAATTAGTGGTGTTGAAAGGGCTGCAAAGAAAATGGTAGATGAAGTAAGACGACAGTTTAAGAATGATTCTGGAATTTTAGAGGGAACCTCAAAGCCAGATTATGCAAAATGTGTAGATGTTGCTACTGTTGCATCCTTAGGTGAATTATGGAAGTCTGCATCAATTGCAGTAGCTGCCCCAATAGTTGTTGGTGTCCTATTAGGTCCTTCTGCAGTTGCAGGTTTACTAATGGGTGCTGTTGTAACTGGAATATTCCTTGCATATCACTTGGCAAATACTGGCGGTGCATGGGATAATGCTAAAAAATTAATCGAGATGAAAGGCGAAAAAGGTACTGAAGAACACAAAGTTGCTATTGTAGGTGATATTATTGGTGATCCATACAAAGACACCGCAGGACCTGCACTAAACACGGTAATCAAACTACTCAATACAATTGCTATAGTCTTTGTTCCGGTCTTCTTTACAATAATCGTACTCTAGAATCATATATTAGAAAATTTTCCTACTAGTATAGAATGTCTTTTGAAATAGAATCTAAAATTACCGGTGAATTGTTAAAAAATTCTGTGGTGATTTTAAATCAATCTGTACAGAACGAGTTACATTCAAGAGGATATGGCGAAAAATGTGAGAAAGAACTAATTCTAAGTTCATTTGAAACACTGTATTTATCATATATTAAAAAACTCAAAGTTTTAAAAAAAAAGAAAAGTGTCTCATTTGATGAACTACTTCAAATTTACAAAAAAAACAATGATGACATTTTTACAAAATTTCTAATTTACCGTGATCTAAGAAATCGTGGATATGTAGTAAAGAATGGGTTTGGATTTGGTTCTGATTTTCTGGTTTACGAAAAAGGATGTTTCGGGCAAAAAGGTGCGAAATATCTTATTTTTGCATTAAATGAAGGTACACAAGAAAAAATTGTTCACATTCAAAAAAACATTGAGCAGATTACAAAAATGGGTAAAGATCCAATTATCGCTGTAATAGAAAGACGAGGTGAAGTAATCTATTACAAGATTTCAAAAGTTGATTTCTTAAAAAATGAAAAGGATTCACAAGTTATCGATTTCAATTTTTAGAGTTAGTCAAAGACTAACAGCCCATTCTGATGAATATTTAAGCAAATTGTGTTTTTCGGCATAATCAAAATCAAAAACTTTTACTGAGTTAGTCTCATTAGTCCACAGTTTTTCAAAGTCATCTATTTTTGTTTCAATCCGCGATTTATCATTCCATGATGTAAATACGTCAATTGATTCAAAATCTCTACTTTGTTTTGTAAGCATAAGACTGGATGTACCAGAGAATGCAACTACATCACCACTTGCATCACGAAAAATCCCCATTTTTTCTGCAAATGAACCATCGACTTCTTCTGAATTTGGAATGGCAATTTTAAACATTAGATTTCCATCCATTACTAACCGTCTGATTCGTTCTAATTTTATATCTCTAATTAATTCTGAATTAAACTTTAATCTGTTACCATTTCTAGAGAAAAGTTTTGCCATCATATTTAGATCACTTATGCCAAACTGATGCCCAGTAATTATTCGAATCCTGGCATTTGGTGTTGAGTTATGAAACCCAAGTGACAAAGTTGTCAATCCTCTAAGTGTAACAAATTCAACGGTTCTATCATATTGTATACAATTATTCAAGCATGGAATAAAAAATTCTGAGATTATATCATCCCTATCTGATCTATACTGTTCTTTTAGTTTTAATTTTCTAAGTTCCACATAATTTAGTAATTTTACTAATAAATGAATATGCTCCCATCGGGATTTGAACCCGAGTCACTGCCTTGAGAGGGCAGTATGCTTGGCCGGACTACACTATGGGAGCTGAAAAAAATCTGTTAGATTCACAATTTAAAGCAAGTGTTTTAGGTTTATTGATTAGTAAAACTTTGTAACTTGGCTACTTTATAGAAAACACTAGATAATTTTTTCTGTGAAAGCAGAAGAAATACTCAAAATTATACCACCAACTAGACATCCAGTTGGTTTAACGGGTTGTTACGTTGACCAATCTAATTTTGATTGCTGTGCATATGATATAATAATTTTTGATGGAAAGGACAAACATGAATCATTAATAGAGAAAGAGGGACACTTCTTTAACATACACCATTCTACACTATCTGAAAATAGTGTTGAATCTTTAATTCAGTTCCAAAACATGAAGATTTTATCTGATGAACAATGGGAATTACAAATGTTCTTAGCAAAAATTAATAAAAATCAGGAATCAATTTTTAATGTATTTACAAAAAATAGTATCATAGAATCACAGATCTGTTTAACAAAGGCAAAAAATGGTATAGATAGTTCAGATCAATTTACATCTTCTTGGATTAAATGTGCGGCATATTTCTTGACCGACGCAATCATTTCATTAAATAAACATAGACCAAGTTCATCACACATGCTTGCCATACTTAGAAACTTAAAATCAAATCAAACAAATGAGACATTATCCACTGTTTTAAATTCACTTGGGTTAGAGAGATCCACACCATCATTGTTAAAAAGAATGGCAAAATCTGCAATTGGACTTTCTGATTTAGTAGGAAAAAATAATTCAAAAATTATTCAGCAGAAAACCAACTACTTTATCGAGAAATCATTACTCTCAGATTGTTATTTCTATATTGGTTATGAAAACAGGAATAATTTCTATAGAGTTAAGAATTCCTTAGATGCGTATCCAGAAATGATTCATATACTAAAAATTGGTTTTGATTTAGAACATGATATATCCACATTTGACAAAGATATACAATCATTAACTAATGTGATACAAATTCTTCTAAAATCTACACACAATTGAAATAACGCCGTTAGTAGTTGTTCTAAACTTTTAAAACCCAGTTTGATTACAAGTTGGTATGACAGATCAAGCATGTGGTTGCGAAGCAGATTCAGGCGATCCAGATTATTCATGTGACTGTGCGATGCAGGGTCATTGCATATGTAGTCATGATTGTAAATGCGATACTGACGTTTGTAAAGAAGCAGTATCACAACTATAAGAAAATAACATTATTTTCTCTTTTTTATTTTCTATTTCTCTAGAGAATTCTATGAAACATTTATCTTACTAAAATTGGATTTGAATTTTGTGAAACTACTAATTATTGTAGCATTTGCATTATTATTAATTCCACTAACCTCTCAATATTCATTTGCTCAAATTAATTCAGGCGGATTTCAAGCAGGTGGTGTAAACATTGATGGATCTTGGTATGTTGGTGAAGGTCTCAAAGTTGGTGACTATTTTAGTTATAACATGTGTTATGTTGATTATTTAGATTGTTCAGATTTTGACATGGCAATGTGGGTTCAAGAAGAAGTTCATGTTGGAACTGAGGATAAATTTAGAATACAAGTTTTAGTTTATGATGGAAATAAAATTGTTAAAGGACATATGGATGTTGGTCAAGTTGCTCCAGAACCTACTGGCGGTTCTGACGAAATCGCTCCATATAGAAGTGCTTACAAGTCTTCTATTGCCTGGCTTTCTGCATTTGCAACAAATGAAGTAAAGTCATTTGAGGGTGCTTCACTAACTGGAAAAGGTCCAAAGGATTTTAGAGCAGCTTCATGGGGAAAGATTGCAAATATCGGTGGTCAACAAATCTTACCTACTGCTGAAGAAACTATTACAGTTGGAGCTGGTGAATTTGATTCCATTCTAGTGACTTGGAAGACTGGTGGTGTTCAAAGTAAAGTTTGGATTGTAGATGAATTTCCATTTCCAATACAAGCTAAAACATTCATGCATGTTTCCTCAGGCATTCCACCCGTTGAGTATGATTTTGAATTATTAAATTATAAGGAAAATGTAACATCAAATCCATTTGATAAAATTGAGGGAACCAAAGCTAAACAAGCTGCTTTAGGCTGTCCTGAGGAATACCAAAAAACAAAATTTTATGAGTCTACAAATACATTTTCAATGATTGTTAAAGGTGCATATGGTCCAAAAATTGTGAAACAAGGATGTGAAATTGAGATGTTTATTGATTTCAAACGAGCGGTGAATCCTACTGAATATGTAGATCAAGTACATTATGATATTGCAATTTTCTCAGATCCTTCTAAACCTCCAGTCCAAACAGTTTCTAATGATGAAGGAAGATCTGAATTATACACTGCGTCTGGTCAAACACACAGATTTGTATTAGCAGAACAATCACCAGGAAAATACACGTATGCAATAATCGTCTATGGCACTGGACCTGAAGCTATTCTAGGTGGTAATCCTGACACTTCTGGATTAATCACCCTTGATGTTACTGTTGCAAAAAATAATCAATCATCATTCCCTTCACAACCAAGTGGAAATTCTCCTGAAATTCCTGAGTGGATTAAAAATAATGCCGCATGGTGGGCAGATGGTCAGATTGATGATGACTCCTTTGTTACTGGCATTCAATACTTGATCAATCAAAAAATTATGATTATACCAGAAACTGCTCAAGGCTATGGAGGCTCTGATGAAATTCCAGGATGGATTAAAAACAATGCAGCTTGGTGGGCAAATGGTCAGATTGATGATAATACATTCGTTCAAGGAATTCAATTTTTAATAACATCTGGCATAATGAAAATTTCCTAAACACATTCTTAAAATATAATAAATAAGCCGTTACTAAGTGTAAGTTCATGACCGGACTATTTTCATATCCTAAAAGAAAACTTCGAAAACTGATCAATGAGGGTGAATATGAACAAGCCATGGAATTTGGTAATGATCTGGAAGGAAAATTTTCAGATGATCCAGATTTTCTTTTCATTATGGGCAGTATGTACTATATGTTGAAAGATGTAAAAAATACACTTCACTACATAGATCGCGTTCTTGAAATTAACGTATATGATGTAGAATCACTTTCTTTAAAATTAAGAGTGCATCAGCATCTGCAAGAAAACGATGTAGTGATGGATTGCTGTAAAAAAATACTAAAAGTTGACTCTGATAATTTCGAGGTTAGAGATATTTTAGATGAGTTAGAAGGAAATTAGTTTTTAAATTTATTTTTACTCAAATCACTTTTTGCACTCTCTTTACTAGTTCCAAATTTTGTCTCAATTACCTGTTTCAGCTCTAGATCAGTTTTATTTTCTATGTTAATACCAAGTGATTTAGCCATATATTCCAATTTTTGCCTCTCTGTTTGTACTGGACCATTAATTGAAACATTATTTTCTTTTGAATTAGGATTAGTATATTCTTTGATCTGATTCTGCATTTCATTTTTTGCTTTGTTATACTCACCTACCATTTTACCAATTTTTTTTCCTGCCTCTGGAAGCTTATTTGTACCAAACAAGAGAATTAATGCGACAAATATTATGATAATCCATTCGCTTCCTATAATGTTAAGACCGTAATCAAGCACAAATATCATACATTTAGTTTGAAATTAAATATTTGGATTTCTATTTGGCTCAAGTAGTCTTCGTTTTGAAATTGATAGAATTGCTACACCTATTCCCAATATGAAAAATACCAAATATGGTGCATCATTTCCAAAGAATTGGGAGATTAATCCTGCAGTTATTGGTCCAGACGCCCATCCAATTCCAAACATGGTCTCATATGCACCAATCATTGTTCCTGAAATTGCTGGCCTTGTTTTAGTCAGGATTATCTCTAATGTAAGCGGGAAGAATATACTAAATCCAAATCCAAGCAAAATTAGCGCAAATGCAAATTCAATGATTGTGTCAACAAAGAATGAGATTCCAAGTCCAATTGATATGGAGAATATAGCAACTATCAATGTCATACTTGTATGTTTGGCCAGTCTTCCAGCTACTGCAAGTGTAAGAATCCGTGATACTCCAAATATGAAGAAGAGAATTTCCACATCCACCACCGTCATAGTTCTGTCGTTTAAAAACGCTGGATAGATGCTAAGTACTATCCCAAACGATGCGGTACAATAAATTAATAATAAAATGACTTGTGGAAATTTGGCAATTTCTTTAAGTGATGAAAAACTAAATTTTTCATGTTTCACTATAGGTTTGTTTTTAGATAGAAGCAATGATGATACAAGTGACGCTACAAGAACATATGCAGCAATTTCAAAGATTATTCTGTATGTAGCATCAAAACCTTCTAGAAGAATTGAACCCAAAAGTGGTCCAATCATGAATCCTGTAGTGAAAAAACCAGTAAATGTTGCAATATTTCTCACCCGAGTTTTACCCTTGCTAACATTTGAAATGATTGCCTCACATGGTGGCCAAAAAAATGCATGTGCAACTCCAGTTATTACTCTAAAACTCATTATCTCCGGAACGCTTTGTGCAATTGACAAAAGGTAGACGGATGCTGAATTAATTATTACTCCAATGGATAGAAGGTAACCATTATTGAATCGATTTAGGAAAATTCCAACAAACAATGGAAAGAACATGTATGGAATAAAATTAGCAAAACCAATCATACCGAGTTCAGCATATGATGCACCTATGACATTTTTTGCAAAAATAGGCAGTAATGGTCCATGTAACCCGTAAGAAACTCCAATCAGCAGTCCTGTTATGTAAACTAGAAGTAGTCTTCTATTCATTTGTATGCAGCAACCATGATTGCGCCGCCCATCAAATCCTTTTCAAATTCCACACGTGAAAATTTTTCTAATAATAAATTTTCTAATTTTTTATTCTGTGGCCAACGTTTGTATGTTCCATATAATGTAGCAAATTTCAAACCAAGTCGACCTCCAGCAACAAAGGCAATTATTGGTAGTATCATTCTAAGATAAAATGTCACACCCAGTCGAATGAGCGGCTCATCTGGTTTTCCTAAATCTACGATAATCCATTTACCATTTTTTTTAAGAACTCTATGAATCTCACTGATAGCAGTTCGCAAACTTATAGCATCACGTAATGAGTAACCAGATAGCACGATGTCGAATTCTTCATTTTGGAATGGCGTATGTTCAAAAACTCCACATGCACAATTTAATTTTTCATTAAACAACCGGTCAGTGCTTTTTAACATTTGAGGTAGTGGATCATACAAAACAATCTTTAATTCACCACCAATAATTTTTGTAGCTGTTTTTGACATGTTCCCAAAACCTGATCCGGCATCAAGAACACTGTCACCCTTACTAATTCTTCCTTTGATAGCTCGACTTCTATGTTCAACATCTTTGCCTAAAGAAATGTATGAATTTACCTTATCATAGACCGGAATAATTTCTTTTAATACATCAATAACTTCTCCCCAGTAGCTTCCTAATCCCATATCATCACTTTTTTTCATGTTTTAATAATTGATGTTGTTGTATAATGAATTGAAAATCTTATCTATTTAGCAAATTTGCCTTTAGCGGCTTGATCAAATTTTTTGAGATCATCCATTGATACACGTTCTATAATTTTTGTATCTTCACCAATTTGAGACATTTTGATATGCTCCACTCCTGTCTTCTCTTCACTTTTAAGATTAATCGCAGCAATTGCAAGTGATGCAGCTTCTTCAATACTTATACCATCTTTGTAATTTTTTTCAAGAAAGTCATTAACCTCATCTGAACCTAGACCAATTGCTATAGCCGCATAAGATACAAATGTGCCACTTGGATCTATAATGAAAACATTAGAACCTTTTCTATCAACCCCAGCTATAATTAGAGCTACACCAAATGGTCTTACCCCTGAATATTGAGTAAATTGATGATTTTGATCAGCAAGATGCTTTGCAACTGTTTCGATTTCAACAGGCTCATCATAAGTTAGTTTGTTACTTTGTGAAAAATATCTAGCATTATCAACTTGTACACGTGCATCTGGAATGTATCCAGCCGCTGCCGCGCCAATATGATCATCAATCTGAAAGATTTTTTGTGTAACTTCTGAAACTTGAAGGGATCTTGTTTTTTCTTCAACAGCAATAATAACACCATTTTTACTTTTGATGCCCACTGCTAGTGTACCACGCTTCACAGTCTCCAGCGCATACTCAACCTGGTAAATTCTACCGTCTGGAGAATACATCGTTGGCGTCATATCATAACCGCGATTTGGCATCATAATGTGAAGACTATCTTCAAAGTCAATTTAAGGGTTAGTTATTTTCTAGTCTTGTAGTTTACAATCTAATTTTTTAAATATTCAGTATATTCTACATC
>Ga0206679_10001437_pt1 | contig 19698 bp, 8 predicted proteins | sample M110012015metaG_FD_155464 | JGI IMG/M metagenome (GOLD analysis project Ga0206679, IMG submission 155464) | Ammonia-oxidizing marine archaeal communities from Monterey Bay, California, United States - M1 100m 12015 | ecosystem: Environmental > Aquatic > Marine > Intertidal zone | place: USA... | reverse complement strand
TCAATACACATTAGGCGCATTTGCAATGGTCTCATCTCACCAAACACTGCAAATTCTTCCAATAAACTACGAGTCAATACAGCACGGATATCTATAGGCTCAGATATTGTTGTACTACGAGTTGTGTATGGTATCAAAACATCAATTGAAATTGCACGTTCCTGCATCTTCATCTTTTCAAAATCAATGTCTATTCGGAGATTCTCTGTAGATTTTCGGAGTATTCTTTGAATTAACCGACGAAGTTGTTTTTCAGTTAGTAAATCGTCTGTATCTCTATGATACATTTTTTGCATTAGAGGGTATTGTACGCATAGAAAGAACAGAGACATACCCAATGAGACCATTGCCATCCACCAAGCAGGTATTCCAGCGCTTCCGCCGGTGAGCATAGCAGCCTCACGGCCACCAACCCATTCGGCACCCATCATTATCCAGCCCCATTCCCCTAATCCTTCAATAGTCCAACAAGAGCGTGGGTCTTCATCAATCACCTCAACATGAGTGGAAATTTCAAGTTCAAATGATTTCGAATGTAATTCCCCTTCGCTAGCCTCGACCAAGACCTGTAATTCCTCTTGAGACATTGACTCAATATCATCTTCTACACTGATAAACCAAATTTTGGCTGAGGCATTGTAGTGCCCTTTTTCGAGATCTGATGGGTCGTATTCTAATTCTTGGTCACCTATGCCACCTTGTAGTAAATTGACTGATTCATTTTCAATAAATAACCCAATTACTGTTGGAGTAAATGAATCCACATTATGAGAAATAACCTTCACAACATGTCCATCAACATCGTAGAATACATTGAACCATACCTCCCCTCTCTTATCGACACATTCTTCACCGGGATCGAGTGGAGTTTGAGATAGTGTTTTGTCAATAACAATTGAATCTGAGGCCACCCCCCCGGATGACATAACAAAAACACCGCCAAAGAAGATGGCACCAATGATTACTCCAACAATTAATGTATAATCTTCAAATGCACCTCGAAAGAATCTCTTATCTCCTTCACGGCGTTGTCGGATTAGATTCAACTCCTTGTCGAGTTTGTCATTCTCAACCTCATCCAAGGCACTTGCCGCAGTCACAAACGAGACAGGGGTGGTCAAGGCCATGAACTCGACGGTCAGTAATTCCGTATTACTCTAGTAAAGCAAAAGTATCATTTGATATGTGTTCAATTTCTTCGAGAAGAAAGCGAAGCACCAATCAAACAAATCATTGCAAGGAATCCACCAAAACCAGGTAATGATACAGGTCCTGCTGTTGAATCATCAGTATATTGTCCAGCCCATGTGTCATAAATAGCCACATAGAATCCCATGGAATCATCCACGGAAAGAGTATCTCCGGAAGACATCATGCCATCCATATCTACGTCTTCGAAGGTGAATGGTATGTCACAACCCAATGTGCAACCAACTTCGGCTGGTGCGCTCGCTATTCCAGATTCCAAGGTCCCACTGGCCACCAAAGAGCAGTCATCCAGTGAATCGACTTCGTTGCAGTTCAGGAACCTTATCTCGAAGTCCGATATTGGTGCAGCAAAGGTCAAGCCATCAGCAATAGTTCCGAATACTGGCCCTCCTTCATTTTCATCTCCGCCGCCATCTTCAGACTCGTCAGAGCCATCACCGCAGTCGTCATAGCCATCGTCAACATAGTCCATTGGAATCACATTGCCGTTGTCGCAGTAGAATGGGTCATCGCCATCATCGTTGTTGATTTCATCCCACATTTCAGTGAACTCGTAGATGTCGAGACCGTCGCTGTCATCGTAGTCGTACATGTCCATCATGTAAACGAGATTATTGAAGTCCTCTTCTTCGATAATGTCACCAGTAGAGTTGGCGAAGTCAGCCCACTCAGAAGGAGTGATCTGCCCGTCACCGTCAGTGTTCATCCATTCGAAGGCTTCGTCGGCAGAATAATCGTCGCCATCTTCTTCGTTCCACCAATCATCATTTGGAGTTATATCCTCACGCCACATTATAGCGCCTGATCCTTCCTTAACATACCAATCACCGCTGACAAGGTATTCACCTGCTTCATCGTCACCTTGATCAGATACTACCCATACTGATGATTCTTCTTGTTTATCTTCGTAATTTGCCAAAACTTCGAAATCAACTATTTCGTCATGACCATAGTTACTTCGCCATTGTGTACAAGCTGTTACATCTGTTGGGACGATATTCTCAGTACAAGCTACATTTCGTCCAGTATCTCTACTATCACGTATCCAAGTACCTTCACCTTCGTAACCCTGACCATTTTCACCATTGGCATCGTCGTCAGAGCCATCACCGGAGCCGTCACCTGAACCGCCACCAGAGCCGTCATCATCATCGTCACAAGGAGTGTTCGGGTCACCATCACCAGAGCCGTCGCCGCAGCCACTGCCAGTACCGTCGCCTGGACCGCTGCTGCCGTCATCATTTTCGTCCTCATATTCGATTAGCATATCAATAAAATACTGAAGCTCGTCTATTCCTAGGAGACTGTTTTCGTCATCATCTGAAGCATCGAAGATTTCTTGAAGGTCTGATATTTCTTCATCAGACTCATCACCCTCAGAGTAGGAGTTCCAGAATTCATCCCAACTGAGATGATCGTCTCCATCCATATCGAACCATTGCAAAACTTCCTCAGGGCTCGGATCGTCGCCATCTTCATCTTCATCGAAGATTGAAATGAATAACAATATCTCATCATCAGTCAGATAGCCGTCCCCATTTTCATCAGAAGTATCGAAGTGAGACTGGAAATATGCTCTTAGTCCATCAGATTCCCAATCCTCTTCGGCCGTGAAGAAATCCTCAATTTCAGACCAACTTACTTGATCGTCCCCATTTTGATCGGTCATATATAGAAATTCCTCAGCAGTCGGACCGTCGTCGCCTTCACCTTCTTCTTCGTCATCTTCTTCTTCAAATGGATCGAAATCATTGAGACCTTCAAAAATAACTGGAGTCGCCGATTTTGGTAAAGTATCATCTACCTCAATCACAACTGCATCTCCCCACATGACCGTGTGGATAATAGTGGAATCATTGGTTCCGTCAACAGAAGTCATTGTGTATGACATTAGATTACTACTATCATCCAATACAATTGCCATTTCTGTTGAGGCACCTTCCTCAGTGTAGGTTGCAACCATCGATTGTGAATTTTCTGAAGAATCGTAACTGAAGCTAGCCTCTAGATCTTCTGGCATATCATCCATGACATCAGATTCAGTGTCTTCATCATCCATCATATCATCCATCGTCATCAATGACATGAATGAGTCAGCAACCATCGATTCAACCAAATCCATCACAGTTCCCTCAACATCTCTAGTTTGTGCTGAGTAAGACTGTGCGCCTCCAGCATCTGCTGCCATCATTCCAGATACGCTGTTATGTACATTGACAACCTGACCCACCTGAATGACCTGATTATCGATAGAAATCATAGGACCCATGCTCAAAACGGTCCTAACCATAGCAGAGTTGTTAGACAAATCAACCATTACATGCTCTTCAATATGTAATCCCTCTAGAGCGATCATCTCACCTTCTCCACCACTAGAGTTAGTGTACATTACAGTAGAGTAACCGGCACGTGTATTCAGATCGAGCATTTCATCAATGGTCATCTGGTTGTCCATGGTGTGTATGAAAGTCTCCATAGTGGCTATGAAGAAACAGTCTCCTAGGGCCTCAAGTGTGGCATTTTCATCGTAGTTAGCAGCATTTTCATCCATACACCCTAGGATGTCTTCTACTGTATCTCCACTAAGGCAACCGGAGGCAGAAGTGGTGATCATAATCAGGCTTGTAATAAGAACAAGAGTTCTACTCATACATCACACGGGAATGGTCGAGTATTTGAACAAATAGCCGTCATTTGTGTTTTTGAGTTTTTTTCCCAATTACGCTACGCATTTCAATGCTAGAAAAGATGGTGCAGGGGACAGGATTTGAACCTGCGAAGCACTACGCACTGGGACCTAAACCCAGCCCCTTTGACCACTCGGGTACCCCTGCTTATTCCGGACGGTTAGAATATACCTCAAGAATCCAACGGAAGGCGAACCTGACCCCATAGGGTCTTAATGAAGACGCGAGGCGAGGCGATTCTGAGGAGCATATGGCTAGAATAGGAGTTCTTGGATTAGGTAACTGGGGGACCGCACTAGCCAAAGTATGGTGCGAGGACGGTCACAACGTCATGGGTTGGACAATAGAACAAGAAGTCTATGAGGCACTAATGACTGGAAATATCAATCACAAATATCTACCAGGACACGAAATTCCAAATCTAGATGTAACAATGGAATTGTCGGATATCACTGAAACCTGTGAGATTCTTGTGATCGCTCTACCAAGTGGTGTAATTCTTTCTGTTGTCAATGATTTAATTCCCTTGTTACGACCTTCGCATGTTCTTCTCGATTTAGCCAAAGGTCTTGCTCCAAAAGAAGAGAGTGAATCCGGAATGATTTCTCCTGAAATTGAATCTCGTCTAGCAAATGCTGGAAAATCTAATCCGGTAATTGTACTAACTGGGCCAACTATCGCTCCTGAAGTTGCGAGAGGGGTCGTGACTAGCGCAATAATCGCTTGTCACGACAAATCTGTTGCTACGAGAATTTCGGAGCGCCTCTCGACAGAAACGCTTGTTCTCTCATCAACAGATGATGTTATTGGAGCTGAACTTTGGGGTGCATACAAGAATACAGTAGCTCTTGCCTGTGGTCTTGTAGATGGTCTAAGAGATGGAATTGGTGGTGACAATCTGAAGGCCGCCTTGGTTTTGGCAGGATTTAGTGAGGGTATTCGATTACTCGCGGCAATGGGAGCAGAATCCTCTACTGCATTCGGTCCAGCAGGAATCGGGGATCTATACGTTACAGCAACAAGTCCACGTTCAAGAAATAGAACTCTAGGGGAAAAATTAGGTTCTGGAAAATCGCTTGAGGCTGCATTAGGTGAAATGCACATGGTTGCAGAAGGAGTTAGAGCAACTAGGATGTTTCTCAAAAGAGCAAGTACTCTTGGAATGGAGGTGCCATTCCTTAGTTCATTAGGGAAATTACTCGATGGAAATCTTGACGTTAATATCGCTGTCAGAATGATGGTAGAAGCATATGAAGCTTAAAAAAAAGTGAATATATTTGTTTCAAAATACAGATTTTCTCAATTACATGACGCCGATATCAATATCGTCCATCATCATCCGCCCATAGCATGGCGCACCGCAGTGTACTGCAGATAGCCGTTCTTCTAGCCATGTTTGCAATGGTTACTTCATGGGTCCCTATGAGCGCTCCAAGTAAGGAACTCCCAGTTGATATGGAAGCCCGAGAACAAATTGGAGGAGATGGACCTACTCTTGAAGAACAATGCAGTTCGATAACCTTTGAAGACATGTTTGATTATTCAAATGCGATTTTTGAAATTGAAGTCGCATCTGATTGGAAATCTGCTGATGTTCACGCGGTAGCATGGGTAAATGGCACACTTGCAGATGTTGTCAGAACAAATCTTGATACCTTTGTTGCAGAAGTATATCCTAGTGGGGATGACGGATGGATGTCCACCGATGAAAGAGAAGGAGTTCGTGCTATTGCCTCAGAGTGTGTTGAGCATACACTAACACGAATTGGGATGAGAGATGGAGGTCCACACCGAGGTGGTGAAGGAACAGACTGGAAGAATATCTCTTGGACTGAGGATGAAGTTTTGGTCGAAGAATGGAATCTTGTTCCTGAAGATCACTCTGAAATTCGCTCTTGTTCAGGATTTGGGAGTAGTAATGACTGTGTTGAGGTCCCAGTAGTCCCTGATTCAAACAGAGACTGTAACACGAATATAGATCAATCCGCAGGATTGGATGAATGCAGATTAATGCTCTGGCTTAATGCAACCTTGACAATAAATAACATTAATTCACCTGATGAATTTACTCTTGTTTTCAATGCATCAAACATGTCTAATGCTATCTATAATTTTCATTTCCCATACACGGAAGGACTTCGTCTCGACATGTGGGATGAATGCGAAGGACGGAACGTTGAGAGCGATGATGGTAATACAGTAGAAACTCCACAACGAGGAACTTGTTTAGGCGATGGTTCAAGTTCGTATCAATTGGTAGAAGAATTAGATGGAAGCCTAACCTATATCATTGAACCAAACATGCCTATTTGGCCAGTTGGAGAAGACCTGTTTGCCGACTTTACCACTGCACCTATACCAATAGACAACCCACCTGAATGGACCGAATTGGCACCAGAGGAGGATTCATGGTTTCCCAAAAGTAGTGGCGGGCAACAAGTAATCGCAGAATGGGGAGATATTCAGAATTGGTTTTCTGATGAGGCGGCTCTTTCTTCTTTGATAATCGATTGTAGAGGAGACCCAGGGCTAAATGTCCAAATTGAAAGTCGAGATTTGTCAATGGATGTTCCTCGTGGAGAAGCAGGAGAAATAACATGTGAGGCAACTGATGAAGCAGGACAGTCTTCAGGTAATAGAACTTGGAGCGTGGGAGTACCATTTCAAATTTCAACAACTTCCACAGAACTTTCAGACCCTCATCCAATTACTATTAGCCCAACTTCGGGTTGGCCAGAATTAAGTGTATTAATTGGATTCAGTTCCGAATATGGAGAGAAAGACGATTCTTCAGGTCCTTTTTCACTATATGTCTCTGAAATCACTGCCGAGGTTGCGTCTTCAACAATAGTCCCTGGCCCTGCATATGTTTGGGTAGAAGTTTCTGGAAATGGCGTTTTTAGTATGGAAGAGTTCTATGATTTTGGAATAATCAAAACTGGTTCACCCCCTTCTCTTGTAATTAACTCAGAAGGATGGAATGGAAACTCGTGGTCAATGAATGGACAATTCAGTGATCCCGACGGAGAATATGTGACTTTCACCCAATTAATTGATGGCGCCGCAGCTGGAGAAATAACAGTAAATGGAAACTCATGGGCTACTCCTCAGATTGACTTCTCAGTCTGGTCAGAAGGATCATACACAATAGTGGTAAAGGGATGTGATGAATCAAATCTTTGTGATGAAGTTCAACATATTGTAGACAATACTCACCTATTTGATGAAACTAATCCCATCATCGAAGAGCCTGATGACAAGGACTCTGGTTTCTCACTTCCTGCAATTGGGCTACCTGGACTGATAATTGCTTTATCTGCCGCACTCATATACTCGGGCCGACGCGACTAGGTCATGAGCTTCAGTGGGAACGTAGAGAGTGAGTCTCACGAAGGTGGGCTTCTCGTTGCTTTTGAGGGTCGTGCACCACGACTAGGAGCAACCCTTCGAGTAATTGGTGGAAAGTCCTTAGGTCGTGTAAACACGGTAATAGGTGCGGTAGATAGAGCCTTAATTCACATTCACCCATTAGCTGAAGATGTCAATACATCTAGTGCAATTGGTTCACCTGTTGAGATTGCACCTCGAGAGAGACGCAGTCGAGACAAGGACCGAGGGCGCTTTGATCGGCGTGACAATCGTCGAGGTAGAGATGAGGGTCGAGGAAATTACGATAGAAGTGGCAATAGAGACAGGCGCGGACAAGATCGAGGCAGAGATAACAGAGATGGAAACCGTGGAGGTGACTGGACCTGCCCAAAGTGCAAGAATTCAAACTTTGCTTTTAGAAATCAATGTAATCGCTGTGAAGCTGAGAAACCTAGCGGGGGCAGAGGAAATAACTCAAATTATCAAAGAGGCAGAGGAAATGACTCAAATCACCAAAGAGGTAGAGGTGACAGGAATAGAGGAGAACGAAGCGATGGTAATCGTGGAGGAGACTGGACTTGTCCTAAATGCAAGAATTCAAACTTTGCTTTCAGAAACCAATGTAATCGTTGTGAAGCCGAGAAACCTAGTGGAGGCGGGAACAGCAATAGAGGGAGGCAGGAAAGAAGAGACCGCCCCCCTAGAAAACAATCACGAGAAGGTGACCGAAGAGGCCCTAGAGGCGGAGAACGCAGAGGATTTAGAGATGGAGATTCTAGACAAGGCGGAAACTCAAGAGGTAGGAGTCCAGGTAGTGCAAATAAACCTCGAAGAGGTGGTTTCCGTGGGCCAACAGGTGGCGGAAATCGCCGAAATAGACCTGGTCGCAGTAGTGGAAGAAGATAATTTCAATTTCTATATTGAATAATTAACTGAAGATTAGCCACCCGAGCATTCATCTTAACAACACCTGAGCAATGGTCATGGCGAAGAGCGCGGAGAAGCTTTGGGCTGATGCGCTTGAACAAGAAAAAGTTGGTGAACTAGAGGATGCAAAATCTCTAGCACATGAAATAACTAAGATAGATCGAGATCATTCAGATGCTTGGTTCATGATTTCACGACTTTCACTACCTCCTGTCAGACGAGGGAAAACAGACGAACCAAGCCTTGCACAAGCTGCTACTGCACTTTCTGCATTACGACATGTTGTCAGAATCGATTCTGAACGTAGAGACGCGTGGATATTGGGTGGAGCATTACTTGTCGACCATTTAGGGATGATGGAGGAGTCTCTTGAATGGTGGGAGATGAGGAAAAAAGTAGTACCAAAGGAGGTTACACCTCTAGTTGAACAGATCGGTGTTCTCATCAGATTAGGAAATTATGAAGAAGCTGGAGAATTATTAGAGACCCTATTCAGTCCTGAAATGGAGGACCCAGATAATCGTCAATTATTCAGGATGGATTCAGTAAGGAAAATGGTCGCTAATGCGTCAAGTATGGAAAAGGATGAAGTTTTCAGACCACAGAACCCAAAACACAAGAGATGGGAAATTATTGATCGAATGAAAACAAGGAAACCACTATCTGAAACATTCTTCCTCTTGACTTTTGTAGCACCAATTGTTTTCTTACTCGGAACTTTCTCGATGACATTACTTGGCAATTCTAAATGGGGATTACTAATTGTTTTCGTGATCATTCTATTCTTGTTTTGGGGTATCAGTAGATTATCCTCAGGATTATTACAGAAACTGAATCGGCACTCGATGGATCTTGAAAGAGCCCTAGATGTTGAAGCAAGTTCAGGAAAACTGTGTATTCCTGATGAAATAAGAGGAAGTAAACTTTACAATTCAATCTTAGAAAAACGTACAAGAGCCTTTCAGGAGAGAATTGGTAAAATTGTTGAAATTGATGAAAGAATCAATCAGAAATGGACGCCGAATTTACCAAATTGGAAACAACAAGATTCGGACTGGTGGAGCGAAGATGAGGAAGAATCAGTCGAATTAGATGCCATCGAAGATTGAGGGATTTCCAATTTCAGGTCCCTGCACTATAATCGCTAGCGTATGCGATTTGCTCAGGAGTTAAAGTATCGATACTAACACCCTCTGTTGCTAATTTCAGAGCAGCCAACTCGCTATCCTGCTCTGATGAAATATCATAAACAATATTTTCATATTGATTTCCTTCAGATGCCAGTCGACAAAGAGAAAGAAACTGATTTGCAAATGACATGTCCATTACTTCACTAGGATGTCCTTCGGCTGCTGCTAAATTGACTAAACGACCTCTTGCAAGAAGATGGACCGTTCTACCACCACTCAACTCAAATGCCTCATTATTATCTCTGATCATGTAGTTCTTTGACGCCCTACTCTCAAGATCTGGGATGTTTATTTCACAATCATAATGACCAGTGTTTGAGACAATAGCTCCATCCTTCATTGAATCAAAGTGTCTTCCAATTATGACATCCTTCATTCCAGTAGCTGTACAGAATACATCTCCTATATTCGCTGCCTCATCCATCTTCATTACACGAAAACCATCCATTACTGCCTTGAGAGCAGCGACTGAATCAATTTCAGTGACTACAACATTGGCACCCATACCACGAGCACGCATCGCGAGACCTCTGCCACAATGACCATATCCCGCTACAACGAATACCTTGCCAGCAAGAAGTACACTAGTTGCTCTAATAATGCCATCAAGAGTTGACTGACCCGTGCCGTGAACGTTATCAAAATCCCATTTTGTAGTAGCATCATTAACTGCAATCACAGGATATTGAAGTTCACCAGCCTCACCCATTGCTCTCAATCTATGTACTCCTGTTGTGGTTTCTTCGGTACCACCAACAATTCCATCAGCTAAATGAGGATACTCTGAGTGTACACGATAGATTAAATCCGCTCCATCATCCAAAGTCAAAGTTGGATTCAGCTCAAGGGTCTTGTCAATTGACCAATAGAATTCATCATTATTCTGTCCATACCAAGCATGAACACTGTACCCTTGAATAGCAAGCCAAGCAGCAACATCATCCTGTGTAGAAAGAGGATTGCATCCAGACCAAGAAATCTCAGCCCCTGCAGCAGCGATTGTTTCGATTAGAACTGCTGTCTCTTTAGTAACGTGCAAACAGCCCGTCACTCGATGGCCAGCCAGAGGTTGTTCGACTTCAGCCTTGGCTCGCAATGCAGCTAATGCAGGCATTCGACTACGAGCCCAAGCGACCTTCAAACCTCCTGCATCAGCAAGAGAAAGATCGGCCACAGTGTATCGGTCGGTGCCATCCATGCAATTATGCGGTTGTCACCACTTCTTCAAGGTGAGGATTTAGTATCCCCCTTGATTAGGTATGTCAACTTCCGCCGCCTTTACCTTGTTGGGCATAATAAGAAGCATAGTACTGCTCAGCATACTGTCTAGCATCTGCTTCGGCATATCCTTGGCCAACCATCTGCTGTACATATGCTTCTACAGGGTCCATCTGTTGAACGCCACCGAACTGTTCAACACTATCTTCAACATCGTCTTTACCTCGTGATCTGAAAATCAAAGTAACTGCAACAATTCCTACAATCAGGATTGCCCCCCCTGCAACATATACAATAGTCATACCAAATCCACTGGATGATTCACAACCTGGTGCAGATGAATCTAATTCGCAGGGGTCATCTGATCTTGGAAGTAAATATATCTTGAAGTCATAATCAAGTTGGTATCTCTCACCATCTCCTTCAACAACACGCCAGTATACTGTTGTGTTCTCTCCATTCGTAGTGTATAAATCCGCTATATTCAGAGTCAATACAAACGATTGACCATCAATAAGAGGAGACATGCCACCTAAATCCGTAGAATTGTACTTGCCAAGAGAGTGTTGATTGGCTTTAATCGTTGGAGAACTATCGAATATATTTGGATCCAAGGCCACTTCAATTGTCAAGCCATATTCAGCACCTGAAACAACAGACCCTGAGACAGAAACCAAATCTTGACTTTGAGAATCTGTAGATTTAGGAGAAGTCAATCGCACATCAGGTGGTGCATCTCCGAAATCCTCACCAACTACTTGAATTTGGATTTCAGCAGTATTGGAAGATTTCTTTCCAGCTCTATCCAAAACCTGCAATTCAACAATAATTTCATGCGGGTTGTTGTTTCCTATATTAGTCAGATTTCGGAAAACGTAAGACCAAATATCGCCTCCAGCTGCACTAGAAATTTCAAATTCGTGAAGAAGATCTGATGGGATGGCCTCATTAGCAGGATAATCATAGTATATATTATACCTATAATATTCAATTCCAGATTGCCCTTGTGGTGCATCTTCATCGAATGATCCTGATGCATCAAACTCCAAACTAATATCACCAGTATCCTTCAATCGAACTTGATAAATTGGTATATCGCCATCCATTTCAAGAAGAGTAACGTACTCATCAGTAATGGAATTTTGAACCAAAGCAATATTGGCAGTAGGGTAATAATCATCTGCTAAATCATCATTGGTTTCTAAAACAATTGATGCAATTCTTGTATGACCTTCTTCATCGTGTAGATATAGCGTCAAGAGCCATTCCGCACCAACAAGACAACCTGTTTGGGAACCAGAATCACCAACGCAAAATGACCCAGGGGTAGGGATGCTTGGAGTGTCTTGTTGAATATGGCTAATTTCACCATAATCAATAATCTCGCCACTCCATCCTGTAACTGAGTTATTCACTAAGTTTGGAGTTAGAGTCCAATCCGCTGTTAGGACATCTGCAAGTTCAGGATTATCCGTGATAAAGTTGAATGATAAATCTGCATTCGATTTAATGTAAAATCTTTCATATCCAAATCCATTATTAGCTTCGGTAGGTTGCTCATCATTTATCTCTAATGTGAAACCATCCCCTCTAATTCCGAATGATGATGGATAAGGTGTTACTTGATAGGACAACATGTTAGAAAGCAGAGGCATTGAGGTCCCACCATATGGTTGAGACACAGAAGGATTCTCTACATCAATAGTTGTGATTATCATTCCACCTTGCCCTATGCCACATATTGAGAGAAGAGATTGAGAACTTTCGGATTGACTTCTCAATAAAGTATGGAATGTTCCTTCCGACTGCCTAGCAATCTTGCCTCCACAAATTGTTGGAATCTGCGTATCCTGAGTTTGTGCTGTATTAAGACCAGCTAATGCAACGTATGAACCTCCATGTATTCCTGCGAATGTATTCGTATCAACATCTTTCATCAATGGATGGAAGGCATCAATAATAGTCAAATCATCAAATGTCACAGTGTTGTTGGTGTTACGCATTTTAACATCCAAATCGTGGATAATATTCTCATCATAGGCGGTTCTATATGGACCAAGGTGCATCTGCACAGTACCACCGAAAGTCATGTAACTCTCCAATACATCATTTACTGAAATTCCAGAATCTCGTGTCTTAGAAAGGGATTGGTAATATTCCCCATATTCGACATTGTAATCGGTTTGCCATGGAAGTAGAATCTTGTCATAATGACTCATCCAATCGGGAGTTGCATAACGATCCCAATCATCTACAGTATACTGTGTGTAGGTCATCCCCATTGACTCAAGGTCACTCTTAACTCGCTGGAGACGCTTTTGATCTGTTGGGTTAGACAAAATTGCAACATCAATATTGTCAACAAAATCAATTTCAAAGAAACGGTCGTTTCCTGAACGATTCCCATCTTCTACCATTGTAGCGAAGAAACTTATGTTGTATCTCGTATCACTTTGCCAACCACCCCAGGGGCTACTCCAATTAGCTTGATCTCTTTGATGAGGATCTAAATCGAAAGGACTGTTATCTGCAGTTTCATTGTAGACCATCTGACCAGTCGCCAAATTGACTATCTTCATGGATAGCTCATATTCTCCTCCAATAACTCCATTGAGCAGTGGGACAGAGAAACTATGTTCAGAAGAATCATCGATAGCATAAACACAATTGTATGTAATATCTGAAACACAATCTAGAACATCGGGCTGCATTAAGGTGATATCTGCACTAGCAATACTGAATATGATTTGAGTGTGATTATTAGCAGAAGTTATTTCACTCATATTGTACCAAGCAGTTCCTGTAATATTAGAGTCTAATATCGTTGTCGCATCTATCCTATAGATTCCTGAACGGAAATTATGTGAAGCCACATTAACAGTAGTTTTCTCTAACGCATCAAGGCCCGTCACATTGTTCATGTAAGTTCCATCATCCTCAAAAGTAAACTCATCAATACGAATATTATCTATTGCAAAACCTGCTAGTCCTGCGTTGCCATTGACACCGTCATCATTAGACTCGAAAATCCATGTCAGAGTAACATCAGAACCTGAAACATCGGTACATTCAGTGTTCCAATTAAAAGTATCATCTGAAGTGGTGTTTAGTAAGGTAATATGATTAAAGTCAAGAATAACTGATTTTACAAGATCCTCCGAATCAAACCAAAGTATTGAATCAAATTTGTCAGAAAGGTCACCAAAATATTCTACCTCTTCATAACTGCCATCTAAATCAAAGTCTTCACATTCATGGAATGGTCTAATGCCATTCTCATTCAAATCAGTCCAACTACCCCAGACATTTCCTGTGAATTCTTCACCGTTCTTTGTCCAATTAATCACAAGACCTGCGGCATCCTGAGGGGAGAAGAAGCGATCATTGTCAGTAATATAGTCGCCTTCAGCAAAATAATCAAAGGTTAGGTATGTGAAATCATCACCTTCCGCTGAGACTTCAATTGGCCCAACTGAAAGCCACTCAGACCAATTATCACCATATCCTGTGTCAGGATGACCTAACCAATATGCTTCACTGTTGAAAACTCCTCTGGACTGAGGAAGCATCGGATGAACACCATTTGAATCATCAATTACAGAACCATTCTCATTCTCATCATCATACCAAATTGGGTCTTCAAAGCCAGAGAAATCCTCGTAAGCCTTTAGATCAGGAATAGCGTTTTGAATTTTAGTTTTTAGTTGGAAATCCGTTAGAGTATTACCGAAGTTCTGAACAATAATTTCAATATCTCTTTCGCCGGATGCATACTTAAGTCCATTTTCCAGACTGACCCATGGCTCTTCAGCAACACCTGGGTCAAAGAGATTCTTTACAGTAAGTTGGAATTTTACTTCATCATTGGTTGCATCAGCATTATCATAACCGCTAGGGTTGTTAAGGTCTGTTTTTATGTAATATGTTTTATTATCAATAAAATCAGCAGTTAGCGAAACTTCCTCAATAGCTCCTGCAGCCATGTTATTGAAGGTAAGTGGCTGGCTAACCATCTCGGCTGGACCAAAAATTACGTCTGTCTTGTAAATCGAGATATTATCAAAGGCAAATCCATCAAATCCTCCTCCTTGTGACGATCCTTCTGGACCTACGCTACCCATTAAGCCACTACGGAATCTGAATCTAATATCTATTATTTCACCTGCATACGGCGTTAAATCAATCTCATAATCTCCACTATAGTTTGTCCATGGTGTAATTGTCCAATCATTGAAATTTCCATTATAAGTGTTATACTCTGGATCAACTCCGAGACCAAGTATTCGTAAGTAACGCTCATCATCCCATCCTCCTGTGAAAAACAATTGTTCCCAACCATTCCCATCACTCCAGACATCAATACCACACGAGTCTTCATACAGCCATCTCTCAACAACTGAATACTGCTCTGCAAGATACAATTCAAAGAACGAAGTACTACAAAATAGATCTATGTCTAAATGTGCCGCATCTGAATTTGTTAAATCTACATTCTCAATAATATATGCTTCATCCATGTTATTGTAATATCCAGAATCATTATCATTTCCTTGATAATCAGATCCAGCCCACATGTAAGTTGTAGGATTAAAATCAGCCTCCCAAATGTCATCTGTTGCTGAACCATTTTCATCAACAGAGGCATTCCATTCCTCATGCCAAGAAGAAGAACCCTGTCCATATTCACCTGTATATGAATTCAAAGCGATAGAACAGGAAGAACAATTTGTATCATCAATATTACCTTCAAAATCATTAGAATATACTAATGTATCAATTCCGTCAAGAACTTCTTTAACTTCAAGATTAACATCGATAGAACCACTAATTGGATTTAATCCCGTATTTTTGACTGTGACATTTACGAACCGTGTACCTTCGCCAATCTTTGCTTGGCCGGTAGCTGGATCATATGCAGCAGGCGCTATAGTCACGTCTGTTATTCCAACGTCTTCGTTATCTAATGAAAGGACAGATAGGAAGTCTCCTGCGCCAGCCCAACCTTGAGTATCTAGCCACATAGCGCTATTAGCAAACCTATAGGCTCTGTCTCTTTGTCCAATTACGATTTCGTAAGCACTATCTTCGCCACCAGCCAATTGACCAGGGACTGCCATCGTTGGTCGACGGCCTACATCGAATGATAGAGAAGATAAGTATCCAGTCCCTGAAGGATTAGCAAGGATAATCTCAACAGAATTTATTTCACGTAGGTTATCTAAGAGAAGATATGTTTGATTCTGGGCTGTTGAGTCCTGAAGTCGAGTGAGAGTAAGTTCAGTCGGTACAAAGAAATCGTAATGTCCGTCCCTATTTACATCTGATATAGTTAGTGAGGCTCCCTTAAAATCACCCAAATGCACGTAATTCTGCGTATTCCAATTATTTCCAGACCTTGTCGCATATGAAATATTACCAGTTAGACCATCCACGTGTGCAATTAAGTCAATTTCACCATTATTATCAGTATCTGCAATATCAATTCCATCAATTGGATCATTTTGTTCTGTGTCAAGCTGGAAATTATGTACAGCATTAGAAGTAGCATCAAGTGGATTTGGATAAGTCCCTAGTGTACAATCATACTCAAGAACGGTCATATTATCGTAGTGCCCAGACGCAAATCCAATTGCAGCGTTAAAAGGAGGGGTCCTAAGTAACCAAATATCAAGATCCTCACAGTCACCTACACCACCAGGAATTCCTCCCCCTACTACTGTTTCTCCCCAATTACCGAGGAAGACATTCGTGTATAGCCCATTAGTTAATGGAACAGGAATGGTTTGTTGATTGGTAATTTCAGATGGATCTGGACCTTTGAAAATCATCAGGAAATTGTTTGTGAACCCTCTGTCGATGACACTCATAACAATGTCTGCATCACCATCTCCATCTATGTCACCAACATCCATATCTTGCATATAGGGGTTATCGACTGTAATTGGATTTGATGAAGCCCACTGATTAACACGCTCATTGCAATCACCCCAGAGAACTGTCAAATTCCCAGGAATATGTGGCCCACCCACAAATCGAATATTTTGTTGATAGTAAATCAAATCATTAGTTCCATCGCCATTGATATCATCAATGTAAACTCTGATTCCATCAGCAGTACCCTCAAATCCAGCACGATATGATTCATTATTTGAGATAAAAACGTCTTGCCTGTCCCCAAAGCCTCCATTTCCATCATTATACAGTGCACTGATGAAGTGACCCATGGAACTCGCTGCAGCAATATCATTGTCCCCATCACAGTCAAGATCTCCTATTGTAATGAAGGACGGATCTCTCTGTACAGCGTACTGAGTAATGTGTGAAGCAGATGCTGCTGGTACCAGAGAAAGCATTGGCGAGCTCAGCATTAACATGACGAGCAGAATAGATAATCTTCCTTCTCGAGAAGTTCTTGAAGCGTTCTTTGCGGTGGACATCATGCTAACGCGAATTTCAGTTGTCTCTTATGCCTTCGCCCGCATTGATTGACGCAACTCCTTAGGAGTTGTAGCAAAAAAATGATGAAATAATGCTCAAAATTCAGAATTCATTTTCCATTAGTGTGACTCCAACCAACTCGGATTCGGAGCATAATGAGTCTCGATACCACCGTGAATTCGCTCTAACTTCCCTAGTAACCAAAGCCTATCTAGGAACATTTGCAGATCTATTCCTGAACGATTTATTTTCTCACCAATCAGGGCCTCAATAGAACTAACTGCCAATGATGTATGACCATGTTCCCTAACCACTAAAGTCAAAATTAGTTGAATCCAAGCTTCAGCATGAGGGTCACCCGAAATATTGTCCGACAGAGGTTCTGGATTCTCCTCTAATTCATCGAGGAAAATACTAATCTCAGATAGGTCTGGCTCCGTTCTATCGGGAACGCCAATTGCCTCCATTCCAGCATTAATATCCAAACCGCCAACAACTCTGACAATTGATGGTAATCTACTAGGATCAGGAGGAGGTCCTGGTAATTCTATTTCCTTCTTTGAATCTGATTCTCGAGCACTCCCTATATCGCGATTTGAAACTTCTTGGACAAATCCGATGTCACCTTCCATACCAATTCTTTCTCGGTAAAGATTGACCCAAGAGGGAGGACCTTGGATAACTACCTCGACATCATGCTCGTTAGAGCGGAACGAGAAACGGATGTTGTCTTCGTCAGTCACGTATTCACCCACTGCGTCTAATGATTTGAACTTCAGTATTGAGCAAGATTGCGAAGAACTGTCTGGAGAATGCCTCCATTTCGATAATAATCCACTTCAACGGGAGTATCTAGACGAACTGTTGCTTCAAATTCGATAGCCTCGCCACTTTGCTTTGTGGCTGTCACAGTGATACTCGAAAGTGGTTCCAAATTAGCATGCGAAGGAATATCAAAAGATTCACTTCCATCCAATCCAAGCGAGTCAGCATTTTCTCCATCGGGGAATGTTAGTGGGAGTACACCCATACCAACTAAATTCGAGCGATGTATTCTCTCGAACGAGGTAGCAATAACTGCCTTAACGCCTAGCAACAAGGTACCCTTGGCGGCCCAATCTCTACTACTGCCAGTACCATACTGAGTTCCTGCAAGAACTACCAAGGGTGTTCCAACTTCTTGATACCTCAAACTAGCATCAAATACTGATGTCACCTCATTAGTTGGGAAATAGGTAGTGAATCCTCCTTCGGTACCAGAGGCGATTTGATTGCGAATTCGAACATTAGCGAATGTTCCTCGCATCATTACTTCATGATTTCCACGACGACTACCAAAGGAGTTGAAATCACGAGGCTCTACTCCCTTGGAGATGAGATATTGGCCGGCTGGGCCATGATGAGGAAATGCACCTGCCGGACTAATGTGATCGGTGGTTACCGAGTCTCCCAACTTGAGCAGCACCTTGGCTTGGTGAATCGACTCAATCGGGGCTGGTTCCGCCTCGATGCCTTCGAAGAAGGATGGAAGTCGAACGTAAGTGGATTCCTTGGCCCAAGGGTATAGCGCTGACTGGGAACTACTGATGGCATCCCAGCGCGGCTCTTCGAGCACGTCTGCATAGCGCCGACGGAACATTTCCGGATCGATTGAGGTAGCGATGGTGGCTTGGATTTCAGCATCACTAGGCCAAATGTCAGATAGCATTACCGGCGAACCTTCGACTGTGTGTCCAAGTGGATCACTTCCGAAGTCGATGTCAAGAGTTCCCGCGATTGCGTAAGCGACGACAAGGGGTGGGCTGGCGAGATAGTTTGCCTTGACTTTCTGATGGATTCTTCCCTCGAAATTGCGATTCCCTGAGAGAACACTACCGACGATTAGGTCAGCCTCATCGATAGCATCCTCGATGTCGGCATCGAGCGGTCCTGAATTACCGATACAGGTTGTGCAGCCATAGCCGACAACGCTGAATCCGAGCGCATCGAGATCCTCGGTCAGGCCCGCCGCATCGAAGTATTCTGTAACAACACGAGAACCCGGTGCCAAGCTAGGCTTGACAGCGGGAGCAATCGAAAGTCCTGCTGCACGCGCGTTGCGAGCGAGCAATCCAGCAGCAATCATCACACTCGGATTACTCGTATTCGTACAACTGGTTATGGCCGCGATGACAATGTCACCGTGCCCGAGGTCGAAGCCTCGATCACCAACAGTAGTCGAGGTGTCATTCTGTGTCGAATCGACCCCATGGCCGCTATGGCCTACAGGTGCGTTCAGACTCTGTCTCCAATGCGATTTCATTGCCGACAAATCGACTCGATCTTGAGGTCTTTTTGGTCCAGCCAGAGCAGGTTCCACTGTCGAGAGATCAAGGGAGAGTGAGGAGGTGAAGGAAGGGGTCGGAGTAGCCTCGCTGTGGAACAATCCCTGAGCACTGAGATAGCGTTTCACATCCTCGATATGCGACTCATCACGACCTGATAATCGCATGTAATCCAGCGCCGTTTCATCAACTGGGAAAAAGCCGCATGTCGCCCCATATTCAGGCGCCATATTGGCGATTGTTGCTCGGTCTGGTAGACTCAAATTGGAAAGTCCAGAACCGTGGAATTCAACGAATTTTCCGACGACTCCGTGCTCGCGAAGCATCTCTACGATT
>Ga0206679_10001436_pt1 | contig 19700 bp, 16 predicted proteins | sample M110012015metaG_FD_155464 | JGI IMG/M metagenome (GOLD analysis project Ga0206679, IMG submission 155464) | Ammonia-oxidizing marine archaeal communities from Monterey Bay, California, United States - M1 100m 12015 | ecosystem: Environmental > Aquatic > Marine > Intertidal zone | place: USA... | reverse complement strand
TCGCCGCGGGCGTGATGATTGCCGCAAGTTGCTTCGGCCTGCTTGGTCCGGCCATAGATCAAACCCCTGGAGATGGTCTCGAGAAGGTCTTGCCAGCTGCCTTCGGATTCCTCCTAGGGGGAATCGGGATGAGAGTGATTGATGCTTATCTTCCGCACCTACACCCAGGGGCCCCTCCTGAGGAAGTTGAGGGGATCAAGACGACTTGGCACAGAAGCAAACTCCTGATTTCCGCCATCACCCTTCACAACATTCCAGAGGGTTTGGCCGTGGGAGTCGCCTTTGGTGCAGCTTCCTCGGGCGATGGGATAGGTGCTGCTATCGCTCTATCGATAGGGATAGGCATCCAGAATTTCCCAGAAGGCGCAGCAGTATCCGTCCCTCTGAGGAGAGAAGGGCTTTCGAGGAAGGAAAGTTTCTGGTGGGGCCAATTATCTGCACTGGTCGAACCGATTTCTGCTGTGATTGGGGCAGCGGCAATTATCTACATGACCCCCATTCTCCCCTACGCCTTGGCATTCGCTGCTGGTGCAATGATTTTCGTAGTCGCAGAGGAGCTCGTTCCAGAGGCGCATAGGGGAAAAAATGGAGACATAGCTACGATGGGACTAATGATCGGATTCACCATAATGATGGTACTCGATGTGGCCCTCGGGTAATAGCGCAATCCCAAAGTGTCCGTAACGTCTCCCAGTACCCATGACGCGCACGGTTCTCTCCTGGGTTGTCGAAAAAGTCGATGCTGGCGAGAGAGTGGCCATGGCATCCGTAATTAGCGCAAGTGGTAGTGTCCCGGGTAAGCCAGGAGCGCGGCTGGCCATTTCCTCAAATGGTGAAAAATGTGGAACTGTTGGCGGCGCTGGACTTGAAATGAATGTTGAAAATTCACTCCGAGAATTACTAGAAGCCCCCAAGAACGATTCTCGTAAAATCGGAGGCCACGTCGAAACCTACCTGCTGCACAAAGACGGGAAGGGACAAGAGGTGGTGGCCCTTGACAGCCTATGCGGAGGCCGTGTGACGGTTGCTATGGAGGTTGTTGAGCCAGTGCCACATCTGCTAATTTGTGGAGGCGGGCACGTGGGCAGATCAGTGGCAATAGTTTGTGACACACTTGACTGGAGGCACAGTGTCTTTGATGTTCGAGAGGAATATGCGAATAGAGAGCGATACCCCCTAGCAGAGGAGATACACAACTGCTCCGTTTCTGATTTCTTTGACTCGGGCGAGGGGGAATCGATATCGAGATTCTCGGACATACTGATTTTAGGGCATGACTGGGAGATAGACCAAAATTTTCTCATTGGCTCTCTACGGAGAAATGCCAGCGGTGAGACAAGAATCGGGGTAATAGGCTCCAGAACCAAATGGAGCGGATTCAAGGCGGCGGCTACCGAAGCTGGTATTGGCGAGGAGGCCCTCACGAGTGCTAGATGCCCAATTGGGCTCGACATTGGAGCGGATTCACCAGAAGAGATTGCCATAGCCATTTGCGCTGAGATTCTCGCAATGGATAGGTTGCCCTAAGCAGCCGAAGACTGAAATCAGCCCCTCCAAACCGGGAGGCATGAGGGGCCTCTCCTTTCTCATGGCAATGCTGTTCTTTTCGTGTAGCATTAGCGGGTGCATTTTCTGGGAGGAAGAGGCCGGTGAACCGGTTGACGAGATTCTCGAAGACTCTTTTGGTTCGTTCTCTGTAGTGGCGCCAATAGACACTGGAATCAATGTCTACCACAATCACTTCATCATGAACGAATCCTACCCGCAATGGCTTCTCGACGGTCTGAACGTCACTATGATTTGTGATATCTCAACAAACGGAACCTGGCAAGAGAGGTACGATTCCGATAAGGAAGGTTGCTGGGACAAGATAACCTCGACGGACATAGTTTGGTTTAGGGGCACTAGGATCATCGGAACATCGCCAGACGATGACACTGACATCCCCATTCTGGACGACCCCCAAGACGGGCATGGAACTGCTGTGACTGGAGCGGTGCTGAACGCGAATCCCGATGCTGTGATATTTTTCGTTGAGGGATTCAGTGATGCTGCAGTACTTGCAGCGGCGAATCAGCCCCTTGTTGACGTGATAACAACAAGTTTCGGTCCGATTGGCTCCATCCCTGTTCCTGGAATTGAGGATGCCACCAAGGTAGCCGTTGTGCAAAATAGGAAAATTCACACTGGAGCAGCCGACAACACGCCCTCTCCAGCAGTTCAGGACTCCACGGCTGGCCCTCCTTGGAGCATTGGTGTTTCTGGGTACGCGGAAGAGGGTGATGACCAGAAGGAGACAATGAGCGGCTCATACCCAGATATCGCTGCCGATTGGACCCAGGTCCTTCCCAATCATGACGATATCGATGGCTATCACGAGACGTCGGGAACATCATTCGCCACCCCAAGGACTGCGGGTTTGTTGTCAAGGGTGCTTGAATCGCTTCGCCATGAGTTTGGGGATCTTTCGTCAGGCGCTGATCCAGATTCCAGAATGGGCTACATTGTCAATGGAGAAGGCCAAAATATCACTAGTGACGCCATTAGAGACGCCCTCAACCTTTCTGCTTGGTACCCCTCTTACTCCACATGGGACCCATCATCAGGAACCATGCCAATTTCACCCGTGGCGCCTTGCACACAAGTTGGCTGGGGAGTGGTGAATGAGAGCAATGTTATGCCAATGATAGAGCATCTAAATGGGACTTCAGAAATCCCAAACAGGCCATCAGACGTGGTTATGTGCATGGAAGCTAATCAAGCAATTAGAGAAACTTACTGGAATTAGTCGTTTTCTCAATTTCCGTTGTATTCAATAAACTGTGACGGCTGGGGATGACATGAGGAGAGTCTCCCTTAGGTGGAAGATTTCCTCACTGAGAGGCTCCAAGGAGATCTCGCGCATCCTAGACAGTGTGGAAAGCATAGAGGTTCTGGGTCATCTGGCGATCAGAGACGATGGGGTAGTTCAACTAGCAGAAATCAGGCTGAAGGAAGGGAAGAGTCTGGAAGAAATCTCTGGCCTTGGATGGGCCGAGGTTCTGGAGAAGCACGAAGAAGACGGGGATGTCGTTGTAGTGAGCATGCTTTGCACGCACCCCTTCGCGAAGACTGCAATAGAGCTTTCCAATATCCATGTTCAACCCCCATACGGAATAGACTCCGAGAGGGGGATGGAGCTGCGAATGTCTGGCCTCTCGGATTCCATCCGCAGATTTGTCTCCCTGCTCAGAATGCTTATGCCTCCGGATAAAATCAGCGTCCATTCAATCAGAGAGGGAGCCACTAGTGGTTGGGCGGATGAGTTGACTGATCGACAAAGAGAGGTTATCTCTCTCGCAATCAAGAGAGGGTACTATGATCCCAATTCCAATGTCAAACTGAAAGACCTCGCAGATGAGCTTGGAATGGCCAGAAGCACACTGGGAGAGCATATCAAGAGGGCTGAATACGAAATAATGAAGAAAGTAGGAGACGACCTTTGATTGACCCCTATGGGGTCAAGACCCCAATGCTCAAGGTGCGAGTGGCTTTGGTAATGGCACAATGGTCCAGTACAGACTGCCTATGCTGCCCCTCTCAGAAGAGGTCGATTGGGCTGCCACGGTGAATGGAAACAGCGTTTCCACTCGAATGGAAAGCAATGCGATATTGCTGGATGTTCTTCGTGATAGCCTGGGCATTCTCGGAACGAAAAGAGGATGCGATATGGGAACATGTGGATGCTGCTCCATTCTTGTCGACGGGTCGCCCAGGCTATCTTGCCTAATGCTCGCACAAGAGGCCAATGGGTGCAAGATAACCACCGTAGAAGGCCTATCGGAGGGGCATCACCTACATCCAATCCAACAGACGTTCGCAGAGTGTGGTGGCAGTCAATGCGGATTCTGTACGCCTGGTTTCCTTGTCGTAATATCTGCATTGTTAGATGAGAACCCAAGGCCCTCGGACGTCGAGATAAAATCGGCGATCGAGGGGAATCTCTGTCGATGTACCGGATATCAACAGATTGTCGATTCGGTTCGTGAGGCCTCGTCAATTCTTTGCGATGGCGATGGAGTTGGGGACTCCACGGATCCGAAAAGTGATCCTCATCCGGGATTCGCGGGGTGATAGATTGAGCGAAGAAGACTCCGACGAAATGGTGGGTTATAGGCAACAACCGGGGAAGTTGCCATTTTCCAAGCCGGGGTCGGGAGGCAAGAGCCAATTCAGCGAGCCGCGAGACGAGGCGACGATCCCTGAGAGCCAGGGGGGGAGTAAGACTCAGCCATGGGGCGGCCACAGACATGACGAGGTGGTTAGTGGCAGAGTCATTGGAAAGCCCACGGCATTAGTTGACAGTCGGTGGAAGGTTACAGGACAGGCCCAGTATGGTGACGACATCAGACTACCTGGGGAGATAGTTGGTCGAATTGTCAGAAGTCCGCACCACTATGCCAGGGTTTTGTCGATTGACGCCAGTAAGGCAATGGAGTTACCAGGAGTTTTGGCCGTGGCCACTGGGCAGGATGCCACGAGGTCTTTCGGAGTCCTCCCCGTAACCAAAGACGAGCATGCCATGGCTCAAGATAAAGTCAGGCACGTGGGAGACTTAGTGGCCTGTGTTGCTGCTGTGGATGAGGCTTCTGCTAGAGAAGCCTGTAGGCTGATAGAGGTGGAGTACGAGGTCCTGGATAGCATTCATGACATGCGAGACGGGCTGGAAGACTCTGAGTTGCCGATTCATGACAGGGGCAAGTACCACATTGGTGAGTCAAATATCCAGAAGAGGGTTTTCCAGGAATTTGGAAATGTGGATGGGATGAAGGGTTCTGCGGCCAGCCATAGCTCCGATTGGCTGTTTGCAGGTGCAAATCATGGCTTCACTGAACCGCATGCGACTGTTGCCCACTGGGACCCATCTGGAAGGCTCACGGTTTACACCCCACAGCAAGTCCCTCATTATCTGCATAGGGCACTAGCTGATGTTCTGGAAATACCCATGCACCAGATCAACGTGTACAGAACTTTCGTGGGAGGGGGCTTTGGGGGAAAATCAGATCCCTTCCCTCATGAGATGTGCGCTGCCATACTGGCAAGGAAAACGGGAAGGCCCGTTAGAATCAACTTCGACAGAGAGGAGGTCTTCTGGGTGAATCGAGGTCGGCATCCCTCGAGGATAGGCATGTCCATTCACTCGGACGACGAAGGAAGGATCTCGGGGATTGAGACGGATGCGCTAATAGATGGGGGGGCATTTGCCTCCTTCGGTCATGTTACCACCTACTACAACGGTGTCCTACACACCGCGCCGTACGAGATAGGGGGTTTCCACTACACGGGCGCCAGGGTGTGGACAAACAAACCCGCAAGTGGGGCAATGAGGGGGCATGGCGCTGTAAATTCCAGATGTGCAGTGGAAGTTGGACTGGATGACATCTGCGAGCAATTGAGCGTTGACCCCATAGACTTCCGACTTGCCAACCTACTTCCCCCCCACAGTTCCACGATTACAGGATTCAGGGTTACTAGCATAGGCATGAGGGAGTGTCTGGAAAAAGTCCGAGAGGCATCCGGATGGGACGAGAAATTCCGCAATATGCCATTGGGAAGGGGCATAGGCGTGGGATGTGGATTTTTCATCTCTGGTAGCGGACTTCCGATCCACTGGGATCCCAACAAGTTCCCCCATGCGACTGTTCACCTAAAGATAGACATGGATGGAGGAGTTACAGTACACACTGGTGCTGCGGACATTGGCCAGGGCTCGGACACAGTGGTGGCGCAATCGGTAGCCGAGGTCCTAGGTCTGCCCCTGGACATGATCAGGGTCAGAAGCAGAGAGACGGACACATCCCCTGTTGATCTTGGTTCATATTCATCTCGAGTGACTTTCATGAATGCCAATGCGGCGATATCTGCCGCAATGGAAATCAGAAGTGACTTGATCAAGGCGACCTCGGAAATTACGGGATCTCCGGAGGAGAAACTGGTAATTGGAGACAGGCGCATTTTCCGCAAGGATGACCCAGGTGTGGGTGTGTCTTATCTCGAGGCTTTGCATAAGTCACAGGAGGACAGGGGCGCATTGGTTTCCTCCGGTTCATACAGAACCCCTCCGATGGGGAGGGCCCACAAGGGTGCCGCTGCGGGCCTTGCTCCCGCTTACTCGTTCTCGGCATACGTCGCGGAGGTTGAGGTGGATGTCGAGACTGGGCAAACTAGGGTGCTCAAGGTTTGGGCTGCGCACGATTGTGGTAAGGCGCTGAACCCATTGTCCGTCAAGGGCCAGATAATTGGCTCATGCCACATGGGCATGGGGCAGGTCCTGAGCGAGGAGATGAGATATGGGAGGACTGGTCATCTGCTGAACCCGGATTTCCTTGACTACAAGATTCCGACAGTCCATGAAATGCCCGATGTTTACCCAATAATTGTCGAGTCGAACGACCCAGAGGGGCCCTTCGGCGCCAAGGAAGCTGGAGAAGGGCCGCTGCTCCCAATACTTCCAGCTGTAGTCAACGCTGTTTACGATGCCACGGGGATTAGGGCGAGTGAACTGCCGATTTCACCAGACAGGCTCCATAAAGAGATTGAGAGGAAATGCAAGAAAGAGGGTATTTCTGACCCCCTGGAAATGCAGCCCCCGAGAATAAAGCACTCCGAACTCCAGGAGGTTCTCCTCGAAAGGGGCAGGGAGCACTCCGAAAGAGACGTCATGAGAAGGAAGGGTGGTGAGCCATCCCCTTACCACAACGGGGCACTGTTCGGACTCGACCCAGAAATTCCGGGTGACGAGCAGGATTCCCGGTGGACAGCAGTAGTGACACCTCCTGAGAATTACCTAGAGGACCCGGGCCTGGCCGGTAGTGCTTGGAAGCATGTTGAACGAAGGAAAAGGGGTGTTTAGGAATGAAGATGCCACCTTTCCAGCTCCACAGCCCGGGCAACCTAGAGGAGGCATTCGAGATTGCCTATAGTTTGGGTGAAGCTGGAAGGGAGTTTGACTGGGTTGCAGGAGGGACAGACCTCCTCCCCAACTACAAGTGGCACCTGAACTCGAAGTCCGACGTGATCTCACTGGCACTGGTGAGTGAACTAAACGTGCTGACCGAGACTCACATTGGCGCCATGGTCAGACTGCATGATTTGGCTGAGTCAGAGAAAACACACGCCATCGTCAGGAAGGCATCGGAGTCAGTGGCCAGCACACTCATTCGACGTTCGGCAACTGTTGGCGGGAATCTGTGCCTAGATACCAGATGCTTCTGGTTCAACCAAACCGAAGACTGGAGGGAGTCCATTGATTGGTGCCACAAATGTGATTGCGGGACGGGGGCGGACTGCAGGGTCATCCCGAACCAGAATACCCTCTGCGTAGCGACATATCAGGCCGATCTAGCACCGTCACTGATGTGCCTGGGGGCCACGATTCACCTAGCATCAAAGAAAGGTCGGAGATCGATGCCTATGGACGACTTCTTCCGGTTGGACGGTATGACGAGAAACGTTCTGGAGGAAGGGGAGATTGTGACGCACGTAACCTTGCCAGATGATGTCTCCGAATGGGACGGTGATTACCAGAAGCTCAGGCAGCGTGAGAGTTGGGACTTCGCAGAGGCGGGAGTCGCCGTAGCATGGAAGAAGGGGGAAGGCGGGATTTCCGGACTCAGAGTTGCAACTACTGGTCTGGAATCGATACCGGGCTTCCACAAAGAAGAGTCGGAGGTTGCGTTGGAGGACTGGAGGGGCAAGGAAAGCGTGGACGACCTAGCCGAATCGGTCAGAAAGTCTGTGAAGCCGGTACTGAACACATGGTTCCCGCCGTCCTACAGACGCAAGATGGTCAGGGTCTTAACAAGGCGGGCCTGCGCTGGTATGCTGGAGGATTCGCCATGAAGAGGTATCGAATGGCAGTCACAGTCACGATAGTTTCCCTGCTGATTGCATCCACCCCTGCTCAATCGCAAATCGGCGGATGGGACGTGGGGATTGATTTCCCCCAGGATGATGACAGCAATCCTTTCTCAGTTAGCGAGGATGGCACGGCCACTGTGGATTTTTTCGTGTACAACGACGAGTTGCTTCCGATCACCGTTGAGTTCGAGTACGAAATACCGTTCGAGGGGGAGGCGGATGGGCCTGAATCAGAGAACATAGCATCAGGAGGCAACAAATCATTCACCTTGGCAATAACTGGTATTGACGTGTGGGCCCACCAAGCAGACAGCAAAGAAGATTTCACGATAACAGTGACATTGGTATCAAGAGCGTCTATCCCCCAACCCCTGCCGGAATCGAAGGAGGCTTCAGGGGAGCTTCAGATACCTCGTGTTTACTCCCTGGAAGTAGATGTCTCGGACCCGGTTGGGCCGATGAACGCGGGTTCCGAGATGAGTCTCCAAGTTACCGTTAGGAACAATGGGAATGTCAATGACAGAGTCGGGTCGATCGAGGTGTCTGACAACTGCCCGCTGCTGACGACAGGCAATGGCCTTGACATTCTCACCACGAGAGACATACAATCGGGACAGAAAACGGAGGCTAGCATAATGATCTCAGCGTCCCAGAGTCACCCCCAGAGGAACTGTGACGTCGAGGTGACAATTTCATCCAACGGGGCCGCGAATACAGGAGGCTCCGACATCTCCCATGATGAGGTGAGAATTACTGTGGAACCACCCCCTGCTGACGAAGAGCAACCCGAGGAACCCGATGGCCCAAGTGAGACAGTCGAGATTGTAAGTTCCAATCTTCCATTCGCAAGCTCAATTCTCACAATCTCGATGGTCATATTGGCCGTATTCTCTGTGAAGAAACGATTCTGACGGGATAAAATGGCAATATTCGTCCAGTTCGAAAAATGTGTTACTGCACCTATATCCGAAGTATTAGGGGAAACTATTTACCCGAACATATAATTGTAGAATCACACTCCCACACAGCACCGTAGGTGCTGCTTACAGAGTTGATTCGGGACTGGTAATCAAAATGGAAGATGAAGAAGGAGGGCGTGACTTCGCGACATATGTGATTTGGTCACTCTCAGTAACAGCCATTCTCCTATTGCTTCTGCCGATGATTTTCGTCATCGGAAAATCTACACAGTACTCCGCCTACTCCGAAGATGGGGACTACGACGGACTCGCTCAGCTTTCCGACATGAGGGACAGTCTCGAAGAGAGGCCGGACGAATATTTCGTTGCGAATACGATGTCCACGCCTATGCTCGTCAATGACTGGAAGTACCCCCACAGGACAATGCTCCTGATCATAGCTCCCGAGAAACCGATAGACGAAACAGAGGCGGACTCTATTTACGAATTCGTTACCGAACGGGGCGGCAAGGTAATTATCGCTTCTGACGATACAAATGCCAACAGGCTAGCCAACAGATTTGGTGTGACTTACTTCGATGCCCCGCTCCTTGATGAGAACCAATACTACGTCACAGAGCCGCACAATGACGGTTTGAAGGAGTACTCCTGGAGCAATGTATGGAGTGTTGGGACCTTTGAGGAGGAGTCTGCAGATGCCGGAAACGACGGATGCTCGACATTCGAAATTTCTCAGTACAACGATGGGTGCGCACTGCCCGTACTATTCAGAAACCCAACCGGACTGAAGTTCGAGCAAACGGAAATGGACAGGGATCACCCCGACCACAGAGTCGTGACCAGAATCGCAAAGGCGTCCCCCTCCGCCTTCATCGACCTAGCGGGCAATGGGGATTCCAGCGACTACCGAAATCCGGCCCCAGGGGACTTGTCCCTGATGATCAGGGTCGACTACCCTGGAGTTTCCGTGTATGACAAGGTGAGGGGCGGCCAGGGAAGCCTCGTTGGAGGCGACACAGGTGAGCTCGACGTCACTGGAAGCATTGTTTTCGTTTCAGATCCGGAGGCCTTCTCAAACCTACTATGGGATGATCAAGTCGGCGAGGAATATGGAATTCCAAGGGTCTGCGAAGTCGAAGGCGCTTACCAAAGCTGCTGGAACGATGAGTTCGAAAATACAGAAGGCTCTCAGTGGAATGGTAACCAGGACTACTTCAAGCTCCTCATTCACTCAATGATGGAGTTTGACAACCAGAAGCTTTCCGGTGAAGTCAAGAGCGACTTCTCCAACTTCCAAATAGTGTTTGACGAGAGTAGGCACGTCACTGGAATGGTCTCGGCCCCGTTCGTCGAGGCCATGGGGACGGTCGTACTTCTGACATCGAATACATTCCTGAAGTGGCTAGTGGTCCTGAATGTCGGACTATTGCTGCTGGTCGCTATGATGATTGTGCCAGAGAAGGAGAATTGGAGACACGTGTTCGATCTCACTAGGTTCTCCGAGAGGCCCAACAAGCTGGACTCCTCTTCATACAGGCAAAGAGTCCAACAAGCACTCTTCACCAAGATTCGTGTTCACTACGACTTCACTAGGGACGAGATGGCTCTAATGGAGCCCTCGAAGGTCCAGGGCATGATAGGCAATCCAAGGCTAGTCGAGCTAGCTTATTCCAAGGAAAAGAAGTACTCCCCCCAAGAGCTCAGAGAGCTCATGAAGGCCATTAGACGGTGGGGGAGACCAAATTAGAGCAAACACAATTGAGAAAAGCAATGTTACACTGGAGAGAATAGTATGAACGCACCGCCACCAGCAGATAAAGCACCACCAGCAGACGCCGTGACCAAAGGCTACGAAGAGAAGGCAGCCAAGGCTCGCGGTTCAAAGAAGATAGACAAGAAGTTAGAGGCTGTGGGAAGGATCGGAGAGGCCATCGGCGCGGAAGTGCAGAAGGTCATCATCGGTAAGGCCCATGTAATCGACAACGTCCTTGTGAACATCCTCTCAAACGGCAACCTACTGTTCGAGGACTACCCGGGCCTAGCAAAGACCCTGATGACCAATACCTTCGCCGATGCACTAGGGTGCGATTTCAAGAGGGTGCAATTCACGCCTGACCTGCTCCCAGCGGACATTACGGGAACCAACATCTACGACGCGAAGAAGGGGGAGTTCACATTCAAGGCGGGGCCGATTTTCTGCAACCTACTTCTCTCTGACGAGATCAACAGGGCACCCCCGAAGACCCAGGCTGCTCTTCTAGAGGCGATGCAGGAGAAGCAGGTGACAGTCGGAGTCGTGACTCACAAGCTACCTGCGCCTTTCCTGACGATGGCAACCCAGAACCCCGTCGAGCAAGAGGGGACATACCCACTTCCCGAGGCTCAACTGGACAGGTTCATGTTCAAGATGAGCGTTGGATACCCGAACCGGGCCGATGAGGACGAGATACTTGCTCGACGTGTAGCCAGGAAGAAGGACGAGGTCGAGGTCGAGACAATCACCGATCCAGCACGTGTTGTTGCAATGCAGCAGGCCTGCGAGGAGGTGTACGTCGACCCTGCGGTTAGGATGTACATGGTGGAGATAGTTACCAGGACCAGGGAGGATCCCAGAGTCCTCGTCGGTTCTTCGCCTCGTGGTTCGCAAGCACTTCTGAAGACCAGCAGGGCTGCAGCTGCGATGAGCGGACGTGACTTCATCACTCCCGACGACGTGAAGGCGGTTGCTGTTCTAGCCGTCTCACACAGACTTATACTGAAGCCAGAGCACCAGATCAAGGGTCTGGAGAACGAGGAGGTCATCTCAGACATCCTCCGACAGGTGCCAGTACCAACCGTCTGAGTTGGTGACACGAATAGACTGTGAGAGGTGACAAGATGGCGTGGAGCAGAAAGTCAGCGATGTTTGCATCGCTGGCTATCGCGCTCTACCTTCTTGGGCTAGTCCTCAGGAACCAGCAGCTGGTAACCGTGGCGGTTGTGCTGCTTTCATTCCTGACATGGGCTGCCTTCATGTCCAACCATGCAGATGTCTCGTCTTCCGGCAGGAGGATCGAAGACGCCGATTCGGACGAAGGGATCCAACTAAACAGCATAGTGGCCCTAAGAAAAATCTCATCGGCCAGAATCTTCGAGGATGGAGAAATCGAGGTTACTCTGAGACTCCAGAACCGTTCCAATCTCTCGAAAATCATAGAGGTAAGGGACAGGGTTCCAGAGGTCATGAGGATAAAGCAGGGCGCCAACTACGTCCTAATGGAGCTGGGGCCCCAGAGGGAGACCACCATTTCCTACACCATTGAGACGCCGCTGAGAGGCTTCTACACCATTGGACCTGTTTGTGTCCGAGTACAGGACGCTTTCGGGCTTTTCCACAACGAAAGGGAGATCAACCTCTATGACGACTTCCTGGTGTTCCCCAAGATGGAGGACATCAAGGACGCCCTCATCAAGAGCAGGGTCCCGAAGATTTTCACTGGAGCTGTGAACATCAGGAATCCCGGAGAGGGCTCCAACTTCTACAACCTAAGGGAATACGTCCCGGGAGACCCGATGAAGAAGGTCAACTGGGCTGCCACTGCCAGAAGTGGCGGGAAAATGATGGTGAATGAGTACGAGCGTGACGCTGTTAGCGACATCATACTGATCATAGACAGCAGGGGAGTTAGTGAAACTGGGCCAGTTAGCAGGAACTCATTGGTCTACAGCACCAGAGCCGCTGCCAGCCTATCCCAGTACTTCCTCTCCAGAAGGGACTCGGTGGGCCTGGTTGTCTACAGCGACGAGATCGTCTCAGTTGACAGGGACACGGGGAAGAAGCAGCTCTACGTTCTTCTCACCAAGCTTGCCGGAGCCATGGCGAAGGGCAACACCCCCCTCAAGGTGGTGACCAACAGAATCATGCCCCACATAAACAGGGGAAGCCCGATCATCATCCTCAGCCCCCTCGAAGACGATCCGACAATCGTGGACGCTGTCCGAGACCTCAGAGCTAGGAACTTCGACGTGACCGTCCTTTCGCCCAGCAGCCTGGAGTTCGAGTTCGATGCCAGGAGACTCGATAGGACTGGTTACGAGGTTCTGAAGACCGAGAGGGACATCCTGATGAGCGAGTTGCGAGGGCTTGGTGCCTTCGTTATGGATTGGGAGCCGGACATGATGCTGAACACCGCTCTGGCTGGGGCGAGGGGCTTCTGAGGTGGCTAAGATGGCAGATGACGTGAAAGCAGAGGAAGTTAGCGACACTGCCCACCTCTACGAGGGGAAGAAGGTCAGATCCTCCGCACCTAGCAGAAGAAAGGCCGCGGGACGACTGAAGTCCAGCACCGCGATTCCAGCTGACGCGATTCCCGAGATCCACGTCCCTAGCTTCATCGAGTCATTCTTCGGTGGGCCGGTTGTCGCCAAAGACAAGTTCCTCCCCCCTGACAGGATGGTGTCGTCCCTGCAGATGGGTTCAGCTGGATCACTCCTCCTACTCAGCTTCCTCACATTCATGATAACGCCTGTTTCAGGCACTGCTTGGTTCGCTGCTTCCAATGCTCTCGGCCTTGGGGTAGCTGCTGGGGTTTTCCATCTGCTCCTGATTGCGATAGGGCTCATCGGTGGCATGTACGGGACGTTCCAGAGGGACAGGCGGGCGATGCTGATATCCTACGTCGCCCTGATTCTGGTGACAATCAGGTTCGCTGGGAGCACGGTCGAATTCAGGCTTGATGTGGTTCCCGAGAGCGAGATTATCCAGAAGTTCATCCTCATCCTCTACGCGGTCTTCCTCGTGATGTACATGGAGCTGTCAAGCGGCGTCATCAGGTTCTCGATGCTCGACACCTCAATCAGGATGAACGAGGTTTACGTCATGGGAATCAACAAGATCACCAGGAAGTACCACATGTCATTGGCCTTGGCCCCGGCCATCGCAGGAGCGGTGGCTCTGATGACTCTCCTGATCAACCTCATAATTCCAGCAATCGTGGGGATCTTCGATGACGTTTCCGCATTGAGACTGAAGGAGAGTGTGGAGCTGACCAGCGTATACGGGGTCGCTCTTGGCACTGTTATCGTGTTCGTGGTCATTGCGGCCATGTTCGCAATCAACCTGCCTCTGAGAGTGCAGCAGATGCGGGAAAAGAACGCCTAGTTCTCTTCTCTCCCCAAGAAGCCCCCCATAAGGCCCAAGTCTGCCATCACGAGTAGGGCTGCGGCCTCTACGACAGGAACCGCCCTTGGCCCGAGTACGGGATCGTGCCTACCACCGACCTCCAGTGGCATTAACTCGTTACTTGGAAGGTGGAGAGTGAATTGCTCTCTGGGGAAGCTGCTGGGTGGCTTGAAGTGGACCTTGACCCTGATTGGGGCACCAGTTGACCTCCCTCCTAGGGAGCCATCGGCCTCACCGGAAGATGCCCCCTCCAGAACAGGCGCTCCATCGACCGATAGCCATGGGTCATTGTGGTCTGAGCCCCTCATCCGGGAAGACTCTACGCCATGGGAGAACTCTACCGCCCTAGCGCCGGGTATTGCCATCATTGCACGAGCCAGGGATGGTTCTATCCCATCAAACCAAGGTTCGCCGACGCCGATAGGGATTCCCTCGATGAGGAGCTCCACCACAGAACCGACGCTGTCCTTGTCCATCCTGACAGACTCGATGAACTCCGACATCTTACCGACTGCCTCTGGGTCCCTGCAGTTCAATCTGGCCATATCTGTTCCAGATTCCAGTTCTGAGTCCCTATCGAGTTGGAACAGGGGCCTCGATGTCGCTTCACCGACACTGTGCAAGTGGGCGATGCAGGACCAGCCTGCTTGATCCAGTAATGTGCGTGCTTGACTACCTGCGGCCACCATTCCGAACGTTAGGCGCGCGGATTGTGAGCCGCCGCCCCTGAGGTCGCTGGACCCTTCTGATCTGACCATCTCCACCATGTCTGCATGACCCGGCCTAGGGTGATCAGGGAGGAATGAGTAGTCAGATGAGCGGACATCAGAGTTCATGGTCAGCATCAGTATCGGCCAACCCGTGGCCTTTCCCTCGTAGATTCCAGAGAGTACCTGGCATTCATCAGCCTCCTTCCTTGAAGAAAGTCCCTTTCTCCCTGGCTTCCTCCTATTGATCTCCCTGGACAGTGAATCTAGGTCAATCGGAGTTCCAGGGGGCATTCCCTCCACCAATGCCCCTACGCATGTTCCGTGACTCTCCCCGAATAGGGTTATTCTGAGCTTGTCACCGAGACCCATTCCCATTACCTGACCTCCTCCTTGGGAAACTCGGATATTGCGAAGCTGGTTTCGATTACTTGCAGGCCATTTTCCTCCATCCTGTTTCGGATGTTTTCAACATCGACTGCGTAGCAGACGACTGCTATTGCAGGACCCGAACCACTCAGGCCCGCTGCAAGAGCCCCTGAGGCAATTGCGAGGTTGCATGTCCTCAGTGCTTCGAAGTCATCAGTGGATGAGGCGACTGCCATTCCATTTGAGGAAAGGGCATCGAGAACCGAACCGTTAGTCAGGGAAGCCAGAGACCTCTCGAAGAGATGGCTGTTCAGGGAGAAAGAGTCGGCATCTATCTCGACCTCTCTAGTCCCCCTCGGGATTATCAAAACGGATAGCTCATCATCCACCTCTCCCTCAAACAATACCGACTCCGAAGCCGGTAATCTGGGATCGACGAGTTTCCAGCCCGGCCCCATTGAAGCCCATGAGTCATCCATGCTACCAGTTACAGAGCACCCGCATTTCATCTGTGACTCAACGGCGATATCAACTATCTCCGAATCAGAAAGGCCGGTCCATGATGACTGGTTCAGTGCGCGTAGTGCAGCACATGCCAATGCAGAACTGGACTTGAGACCCTGTCCGATTGGGACATCGCTGATTACCTCCCAACCCATTGTATTGGGAATCGGTAGGCCTCTTTTCCCCCAGCAGTAAAGAACTGCGTCCAACAATCCATGGTAGTCGTCCCGAACATCCAGGGGCTCATCGTGGATATTGACCGTTGTTGTCAGATCGATAGCTATGGAGCAGCCGCGCCCCAGTCCCAGAGCGTGCAGGATGGAGACTCCACCGTTCGCATTACCAGCGCCCAAAATCGTCATTTTTCCCTAACCTCCCCCTGTACCGGCTTACCGATGTGGCGCATGCTTTTCTCATTGAGTACCACGATTTTGTTACCTGGCCCCATATCAGTTATCGAGATGGCTTCTCCCGATTCGGAGATGATTCGTACCGTCTCTGCTTGCTGGGCCATGATATGCCCACCCCCATTCTCTGATTCAAAGGATACCTTGAGGAATGGCCTCCTCTCGATTTTGAGCCTCCCTACTGTAGCGGCCCTGATTGATCCATCATGGGAGAGGACAGAAACCTGATCGCCGGAGTTAATCTCACTCAGATACTTGGTCGAGCCGTCTCCCATCAAAGCATACGAGTGGACCGCTCCTGCGTTGATTCTGAATGGCCTGGATGGGACATACTGCGAGGGGATGGTCTCCCCGTGCACCACACACAGGCATGAGGAGGAAGAGCCGATTGCCATCCCTTCTCCATCGGAAAGCCTCTCTACAAGATCCACGCATACCCTCTCTCCCACGCCCCCAGGGGATACTGAGACTACTGTCGCAGTTGAGAAAACGGGGGGTTCTCGGTTTTCCTCCCTAGGTCCCTTCTCACCGGAAATAGCCCTGGCAGATGACCAGAGTCCAGCGGCTTGTTCCTCTGGTGGAAGAACTACAGCGTCAACCCCGTGCTCAAGAGCGAAGGCGGCTCCCTGCATGTCCAATTCTTGCGATATCGCAACGGCGATCCTGGTTCCGCTTCCAGATGAAGCTGCAACGAGATTCTCCAGCGGTATCATCTTCCAGTCGGAGCACCTTACCATAATCCAGGGCACCATTCCAACTAGGGACAACGCCTCTTCCTGCCCTCTGAAGTCATCAAGGGCGACTTCCGCTACTTCCGGGTCAGAACCCTGCCAAATACGAAATTCGTAATCCTCGGAGGGTGGGACGTCGTATCTATCTGCATCGACCCAGATTTCCACTCAATCACCTCAGCAGAAGAGATGCTTCTGAAGCTGGTATGCCCTCATGGACCACTGCTCTAAGGGCCTTCACACGGGACTCCGGGTCTTCTGAGCCGAAAACCTGCCTGCCCATGCATACTCCTGCACACCCTACTGACATGGCCTCCTCGACAGTGGAAAGGATTCCTTCGAAGTCCCCTCCCATGGGCCCTCCTGCAATTAGTACGGGGATTGGTGCGGCTTCAACCACTCTGGAAAACGAGTCCGCCGAACCAGTCCATGGGACCTTGGCGACATGGCAGCCCAGCTCCCATGCTAGACGGACTGCGTGAGCGACCCCTCCGGTCGTGTCGTCTTCGTCGACAACCAGATTTGGCCCCCTTGGGTATATCATCCCGAGAACCGGCATTTCTGCATCGAGTGCCTGACTCGTCAGTTGGCCCATCCTCTCTATCATGTCCGACTCTGAATCACCACCCATATTCACCTGTGCGGATACGGCAACCGCCCCTCTGGACTGGCACTCTTCTGCTGTGGCTACGCTGACCTTGTCCTGCGATCTGCTGCCACCGTGAACAGTTGATACGGAAACGTGGCACACGTATCCATCCCACCCGTTTCTAGACGAATGGTGGCTCACGAGTCCCTTCTGCATGACGATTGCGTCCGCGCCCCCCGAGATGGCTGAGTCGACTGCTGTGTCGGTATCCACGAGACCGTTGATGGGGAAGCTGGATGCGCCGTGGTCCATGGGAATCCAGACCCCCTTGCCATCCGGTAGGATGCGTCCTAGGCGCCCGAGTAGGGTATCGGCCATGCAACTTCGCCTGCACTCCATCACTTGAATGGTGGCTTAAGCTCATCAGAGGCTGAAATCACTCCCTACGGGAGTGTTCACATATCGAAGTCGACGATTACTGGGGCGTGGTCGGAAACTACCAAACCCCCCTCCCTCATCACTTCGGCGGACTTCATCAATGCCCTAGCTGAGTCGTTTGCCAGGACGTAGTCAATCCTCCATCCCCTGTCCCTCTCTCTGGCCTGCCTGAAGTTGGACCACCATGTGTATGGGCCTTTCTGGGGTCCAATGTGAATCCTGAGGAGGTCGTGCCAGCCCCTCTCCAGCATCCTCGAGAACCACTCCCTCTCATGCATGAGGAAACCGGATGATCTCTTGTTTCCCTTGGGGTCCCAGATGTCATCCTCGGTGTGGGCGATGTTCAAGTCACCGCATAGCAGGGCTGGCTCATCGGATCCTACGAACATCTCGGCCCATTCCATCAAGTCCTCTATCCATTGGTCCTTGTATGCCTGCCTATCATCCCTGGATGAGCCGTTCGGGAGGTATATGTTGACGCAGTGCATTCCCTTGTGCTTGGTATGCAGGACCCTTCCCTCGGGATCCCTGACTTCGTCCAGATCAGTGTCTATCCCCCTGCCCATCTCCTCCATTCCCACTCTGGAGCACGACATCACGCCCGAGTAGCCCTTCCTCTGGGCAGGGTGCCAGATTACGTCGTAACCCTCTGGCTCGGACCAGTCCTTGGGCATCTGCTCGGGGAGTGCCCTCACTTCTTGGAAGAGCATGACGTCTGCGTCTATCCGGTCAACGAAGTCGTACAGGCCCTTCCTGTGAGCCGCCCTGATACCATTCAGGTTCCAGGTAACGACGCGCATGGAGGACCCTACTGGGACAAGTCCTTTACCTTCTCGACTAGATTCATCCTACTGACCCTCCAAGACCCGTATGGCGTGCAGAGAACGGAGATTGCCATAACAACGCCCACCAGTTTGACTATCGCTGAGGTCTGGGGCTGGAGCGTGAAGTAAAACGACCAGTTTACCATTGAAGCGATGAAGGACTGAGCCATGAGGATAGTGAAGATCACTGCTAGGATTCCCCCGACCAGACCTATTGCAATGTTCTCTCCCAGCATCATCATCCTGATCTTGGAAATGGGGGCCCCCAGGACTCTCAGCGTGGCTAACTCTGTATCCCTCTCCGAGAGGTTCATCAGGAGGGTGTTGAACAATACGGCGATCGCTATGATGATTCCTAGCGCCATGATTGCGTTGTATATCCCCTTCTGAAGCTCCAGGAGAGCATCGAAGGAGTCCACAAGGTCCTGCTTCTCGGTGATTCCCACTGATATGTCTGCCAGCTGGCCGTCGACTTCGACCTGCTCGGGAAGTGAGAGTAGGAGTGAGGTCGCTTCGATACCCGTTATCTCGGAAAGGTCAGTACGGTGGAAGTATACCGTTCTGGACAGCTCCACAGCGACCCCTGAAATCTCAACTTCTGTGGACTTAGTGCCGAACAGGAGTGTGTGCGTTTCCCCGACCTCCCAGTCTAGGAAGTTCATTGTCCCCTCGTCTACCAAAACCTGTGGAATTTCCACGTCCTTCTGCGGTATTGACCCTTCTAGAATTTCTAACTTGATCATTGAATCCTTTGAGGTGGAGAATTCCTCCAAACCATATGCCGAGAATATCCTTCCATCTCCCTCTGCGCTCCCTGGGAAAACTAGGAGTTGCTCGTAATCGGCCCCTCTCTCATTGGCCCATTCAATGACGGGCCCCTCTCCTCCTGGCAGGACATATACTTGGGCGTCCCAATTAGCGCCATCGTTCCCGAAAATATCGTCCATGGAGTCCATCATCATGGTCATGGTTCCGAAGATTAGCATCGAGAGTCCGACTGCTAGGAAAGTCAAGAGCAGTCGGATGGGCTTCCTGATGCTAGACCTAACAGCGAGTCCCATTGTTGCAGGGAGACTTGAAGTTGCATCTTGGACCCATCTCGATGAAAGCCTGATTTCGTTATTGCCCCTCAGAACTTCCAATGGCTGCGT
>Ga0206679_10001430_pt1 | contig 19740 bp, 21 predicted proteins | sample M110012015metaG_FD_155464 | JGI IMG/M metagenome (GOLD analysis project Ga0206679, IMG submission 155464) | Ammonia-oxidizing marine archaeal communities from Monterey Bay, California, United States - M1 100m 12015 | ecosystem: Environmental > Aquatic > Marine > Intertidal zone | place: USA... | reverse complement strand
GTTGCTATCAACCCTGGAGAACTTGGTTATTTATCTAATATAGACTTTATTGAATTAGTTGAGGTTCATGGACCTCATCCAGCTGGAAACATTGGCATCATACTTAATCATATCGATCCTATTAATAGTAATGATGTAGTCTGGACAGTAAAAGGACATCATTTACCTATTTTAGGTAGATTATTCAGTCATGGAATTTTTGATCCATCAATTACTATTAATTTAGCTGGGCCTGCTGTTACTAATCCTGGCTATTTTCAATCACGAATTGGTGCTTCATTAGAAACTTACTGCAAAGAAAATTTATCTAATGAAAAAGTAAGAGTGATATCTGGAGATGTATTAACGGGTAAGCAATCTGGTATCAATGGTTATTTAGGATTTTACCATTCTTCTATTTCAGTAATTGAAGAGTCTTTTGATAGATCATTTATGGGTTGGTTGCATCCTGGTGGATCTTCTAAGTATAGTGTTTTCAATGCTTATATAGGAAGCAATAAGTCGCCATATAATTTTACAACATTACAGAATGGTAGTCATAGAGCTTTTGTTCCTATTGAAGCTTGGGAAAATGTATTTCCTATGGATATTTATATCAATGCATTACTACGTAGTATTGAAGCAAACGATTTTGACGAAATGGAACAGTTGGGTATTTATGAATGCGATGAAGAGGACGTAGCATTGTGTTCATTTGTATGTCCAAGTAAGACAGATGTAGGTGCAATAATTAGAAAAGGATTAGACATAGTCTATTTTGATCAATAATATGAACTTTCTAAAAAAAATATTAGCACAATCCGGTAAACTTTTTGAAAAAGGAAAGCCATTATCATTTGCATATCCTCTATGGGAAGCTACAGATACAATATTATTCTCAACAGATACTCAAAATAAATCAGGTCCACATATAAGAGATAATATGGATATTAAAAGAACCATGTTTTTTGTTGTAATTGCTCTTATACCATGCTATTTATTTGGTGCATACAATATTGGCTATTTGCATTCATCTGCGACAGGAGTTTCTAGTTCTATTTTAGCCGACTTTATTTTTGGTATGACATATGTCTTACCTATTTTAATCACCACTTTTATAGCAGGAGCAATCTGTGAAATTGGATTTGCAATTATTAGAAAACATGAGATTAATGAAGGATTTCTTGTTTCATGTGCTCTTATTCCTTTAACTATGCCACCAGATATTCCGTTATGGCAATTATTTATAGGAACTTGTTTCGGAATTATTATTGGAAAAGAGATTTTTGGAGGTGTTGGTACTAACGTATTCAACCCCGCATTAACAGCACGTGCTTTTATATATTTTGCTTTTCCTACAAAAATATCAGGTGATAAAGTATGGGCATTAGGACCAGATGGGTATAGTGGTGCAACTGCATTGTCTATACCAGCAAATCCTGCAGAATATGATACAGCAACCAATCTATTTAACCAGGTGACACAATTTGATTTTTCAACATTTAACTTATTTTGGGGACTTATTCCAGGATCTATAGGTGAAACAAACAAGCTATTAATTTTATTAGGTGGAATATTTTTGATTTATTGCGGTATTGCTTCATGGAGAATAATGGTTGCATCAGTTATTGGGCTTGTATTCACTGCTGGATTATTTAATATCTTAGCAGATTATTCAACCAATGCAATGCTAACTATTACACCACTACAACATATTTTGATTGGAAGCTTTTTATTTGGAACAGTGTTTATGGCCAGTGAGCCAGTAACTTCAACACACACCAATAGAGGTAGATGGATATATGGATTCATGATTGGAGTTCTGACAGTAATTATTAGATCTGTAAATCCAGCTTATCCAGAAGGCGTAATGTTAGCCATATTAATTATGAATATGTTTGCACCATTGATAGATTACTATGTGGTTAAAGGAAATATTAAGATGAGGCTTTCAAGAAATGCATAGCAATAATTATACATTAGGCTTTGTTTTTATTATCACTATTGTTTTAGGCACTATGTTGTCATTTACCAAAATGAACATTAAAGATTTACAAGAATATAATTTGAAAGCTGATGTTAAGAAAAATATTTTACGATCTCTAAATTTCAATGAAACAGAAGAGCAGCCTTGGTCGAATGAGGTTGTAGAAAAAATATTTAATGACAATGTAAAAGCGTTCTGTGTTGACATCAATGGCAATATAATCGACTGTATTATCGAAGAGGTTGATACTGAAAGAAATACGGAAGTATTGCCTGTTTATTTAAAAGTTGTAGAAAATAAAACTGAAGGAATTGCAGTTCCTATAGCTGGAAAAGGGCTATGGTCTACCGTGTTTGGTTATATTGCATTAGAGCCTGATACCGACACTGTTCTTGGTATTCAATTTTATAAACATGGGGAAACTCCAGGATTAGGAGGAGAAGTTGAAAAGGCTTGGTTTACAAATAATTTTATAGGAAAAAAGATTAGATATAATAATGACAAGATTATTGGAGTAGAAGTGCTAAAAGGTAAGGTTGATTCTTCCAAGCCTTCTGCTATTCATCAGGTTGACGGGATTTCAGGCGCAACTGTTACGGGTAAGGGAGTAGGAAATTTCCTAAAAGAAGATTTAGAACGATATGAAGCATATTTAAACAAGGTAAGAGCTAGTGGAACTATTTAACGCAGAATCAAAGAAAATTATTAACGATCCAATAAATGTTAATAATCCCATTTCTTTACAGGTACTTGGTATTTGTTCTGCTTTAGCGGTAACAATCCGTTTAGATCAGGCAATTATAATGACATTAGCAGTTATCTTTGTATTGTGCTCGTCAAATGTAATTTTATCTGTTATCCGTAAATACATTCCTGCTAGAGTTAGGATTGTAATCATGTTATCTGTTATTGCATCCCTTGTTTCTGTAGTTGATGAGCTATTGAAAGCATACTTATATGATATGAGTAAGCAGTTATCAGTTTTTGTTGGTTTGATTATTACAAATTGCATTATCATGGGAAGAGCAGAGGCATTTGCAATTAAAAATGGTCCATCAAAAGCATTTTTAGACGGATTGGGTAATGGTCTTGGATATGGAATGATTATTATTATTGTTTCATTCTTTAGGGAATTATTTGGTGCAGGAACAATCACATTGCCAGACGGCGGCGCAGGATATGTTTTATGGCGTATTCCTGAAGCATGGTATGCAGGAGGATATGAAAATATTGGATTACTGGTTCTATCTCCAGGGGCGTTCTTTATATTAGGATTAGTAATTTGGGGCCAAAGAGAGTGGTTTGGTCTTGAGGAGGATGTATAATGGGCCTAGAACATTATTTAAGCATTTTTACTAAAGCAGTATTTATTGAGAATATTGTTCTAGCATACTTTCTAGGATTATGTTCATTTTTAGCGATTTCGAAAAAAATTGATGCTTCTGTAGGTATAGGAATGGCTGTAGTAGTTGTCTTAACTATCACTGCACCTATTAATTGGTTCATTTATGAATTTTTATTGGATAAAGGGGCATTAGTATGGTTGAGTGAAGATTTTGCAGATATAGATTTAAGTTTTTTAAAACTAATTGTTTTTATTTCTGTTATTGCAGCCATGGTACAATTAGTAGAAATGTTTATGGAGCGCTTTTCTCAATCATTGTATAATAATTTAGGAATTTTCCTTCCTCTGATTGCGGTGAATTGTTCAATCTTAGGTGGGTCTCTATTCATGGTTGAGAGAGAATATACTATTACCGAAACAATGGTGTACGGTTTTGGTTCTGGAGTTGGATTCTTGCTCGCTATAGTGGCATTAGCGTCAGTGAGATATAGACTACGCTATTCTAATATTCCAGTAAGACTAAGAGGTGTAGGAATGGCTATGTTACTCACAGGATTACTATCTATGGCATTTATGGCATTTTCGGGGATTGATTTATAATGAATGAAGTGTTCATAGGTGTTGCAGTTTTTAGTTCCGTCATTCTTTTGCTGGTCATCATATTGAATGTTATTGGTAATACTTTATTACCTCAAGGTGAAGTAACAATAGTTATTAATGATGATCCAGATAAATCTATTAATGTTGGTACTGGAGGGACAGTTTTATCTGCTTTAGGAGATCAAAATGTCTACTTGCCATCTGCTTGTGGCGGTCAAGGTACTTGTGCACAATGTAAATGTCAGATTATAGAAGGTGGAGGTGATATTCTGCCTACTGAAGAAGCATATATTAACAGAAAAGATCAAAAAAATAATTGGAGATTAGGTTGTCAGGTCAAAATTAGAAATGATATGAAAATTAAAGTGCCCGACGAAATCTTTAGTATTAGAAAATGGGATGCAGTGGTTAAATCCAATGACAATGTTGCAACTTTCATTAAAGAATTAGTTTTAGAACTTCCCAAGGATGATCCTATTAAGTTCGAATCAGGTGGTTATATTCAAATTGATGTGCCAAAGTATAAAGATATAGACTATAAAAATTTTGATATTGATGAAGAGTATAGATCTGACTGGGATAAATTTGATGTCTGGCAGTATAAAGCTAATAATCCTGAACCAGTATTTAGGGCATATTCAATGGCAAATCATCCAGCAGAAGGTAATATCATTATGTTAAATATTCGTATTGCTAGCCCTCCGCCAGATAATCCTAATGTTCCTCCTGGGATTGCCTCTTCTTATACATTTGATTTAAAGGAAGGAGATAAGGTAACTGTTTCCGGTGCATATGGAGAATTTTATATAAAGGAGACAGATCGTGAAATGGTATATATTGGGGGTGGAGCTGGAATGGCACCACTAAGATCTCATATTTTTCATTTATTAAAAACTCAGAAGTCAAAACGTAAAATATCATTTTGGTATGGTGCTCGATCTGTTAAAGAAATGTTTTATGATGAAGAATTTAAAGCTCTAGCCGAAGAGTTTGATAATTTTACTTATCAAGTAGCATTATCAGATCCTCTTCCTGATGATAATTGGGATGGTCCAACAGGGTTTATCCATCAAGTTGTTCATGACATGTATCTTGAAAACCATGAAGATGCTGGTGAATGTGAGTATTATCTATGTGGTCCACCTATGATGATTAGCGCTGTCCAAAAAATGCTATGGGATCTCGGTGTCGAAGAAGACATGATTGATTATGACGACTTTGGATAAAAGATATTCTTTATTTTTTCTATTCTTTATTTTTCTAAGCTGTAGTTCTGATAAGCGTAACGAGAATCATATTCCTATTATTTCTGGCTACACCATGGGCACAACATATACTGTTAAGTATTTAACTGATCTTGAAGACAATGAAGAGGTATTAAAAAATAAAAATACTATTGAGAATATTTTAAAAGAAATTAATATGGAGATGTCTACATATATAGTTGATAGCGAAATTTCACAATTTAATAGCATGCAAAATACAGATTGGATGCCTATATCAGAAGACTTTGCATTTGTTGTGCAATCTTCTTTTGACTATCATAAGATATCTAATGGATTATATGACATTACTGTTATGCCATTAGTCAATTTATGGGGATTTGGTCCAGATAAATTTATCGATATACCTACAGATACTGAGATAGATAGTGTATTGATGTTCGTAGGGCAAGATTTAATTGAGATTAAAGACAATAATATCAGAAAAAAAGATCCTAGAGTTCAAATCGATTTGAGTTCTATAGCAAAGGGTTATGCTGTAGATAAAATTATTGAAATCCTAAACTATGAAAATGTTTTTGTAGAAATTGGTGGAGAGGTAAGGTCAAAATCAAATAGAAAGATATGGAAAGTTGGTATTAGCACACCATCAATAGATAATATATCTAATGAGGTTGAATATATTGCCCCTATTAAAAATGAGTCTATTGCAACATCGGGTAATTATAGAAATTTCTATATTGATGAAGATAATAGATTTTATCATCATGAAATTAATCCATTAACAGGGTACCCTATCATGTCTAAGGTTGCATCAATCTCTGTATTGACTGAAACGTCATGCATGGAAGCAGATGGTTTGTCCACCGCTCTATATATGATGAATATTGATGATATAAATAATTTTTTTAGAAATACAGAATTTGAAGGATTGATGATTCTTGTTGAGCCCGATATGAGTTTTCAACAAATACTTTCAGATAATTTTCCTAAAAACTAAGCATTGTTTTCACAGCGTTCTGGTTCACCGCCACATATTTCACATCCATCAGGAGAGTCTCCACATGCTTTTTTGAGAGGTCTATTCTTAAATATTAGTCCAATATTCATTCCTATTGCACAGAGCCCCAATATTGCAATCACTATTAGATATTCCATATAATCAATTTAAATAATATTTATTCGATTTTGGTCATTTTTTATGACGATTTGATTTAAATTGTTTTTTATGGAATTATTGAATCATCCAATAGGGATTGCATCCCTAATTTTATTTGTGGTTGCATATGGATTTGTGATGACGGAAGAAGTCACACATCTAAGGAAATCAAAACCTGTTTTGTTTGCAGCTGGTATTATTTGGGCAATGATAGCTGGAGTTGGAGCAAAACATGGTCATTCTGAGCATATAGAAGAAGCAATTATGCATGCATTTTCTGAATTTACTCAATTAATGCTGTTCTTGCTTGTTGCAATGACATATATCAATTCTATGTCCGAAAGAAATGTTTTTGAGAAGTTACGATCGCGATTATTAGCTCAAGATTATTCTTATAGAAAATTATTTTGGATTACTGGTTTTATAGCATTTTTTCTATCTCCAATAGCAGATAATCTAACGACAGCTTTAACGATGTGCGCTGTTGTAATGGCTGTTGGGGTGGGAAATAAAAATTTTGTTAGTATCAGCTGTGTTAACATTGTTGTTGCAGCTAATGCAGGAGGTGCATTCAGTCCATTTGGTGATATTACAACTCTAATGGTATGGCAGGCAGGTTATGTGGAATTCACTCAATTTTTTTCATTATTTCTTCCTTCTTTAGTTAATTTTTTAATTCCAGCTTTTATTATGAGTTTCTTTATTGACGGTTCATCAAAAGATGTTGAAAATAATCCTGTTCAATTAAAGCGTGGTGCAAAAACTATTATTTTACTCTTTTTAGTAACAATATTTCTAGCAGTATCATTTGAAAATTTCCTTCATATTCCGCCTGTTTTTGGTATGATGACAGGACTTAGCTTGCTACAATTATTTGGATACTATTTAAAAAGAACTTATGTATCTGTACCGAAAACTATTGCAAGAGATGGATCAGACCAATCTTTTGGAGTTTTTAAGCAAATTGCTCAGGCAGAATGGGATACCTTACTTTTCTTCTATGGAGTGATTATGTGTGTAGCAGGTTTATCTGAGATAGGATATTTAGCATTATTAAATACTTCTCTTTATGATGGATTAGGTTTTACGGCTGCTAATTCATTGATGGGAATTATTTCAGCTTTAGTAGATAATATACCAGTTATGTTCTCTGTTATCCAGATGCATGATGCAACTACTATGAATTTAGCTCAATGGCTACTAATTACTCTTACTGCCGGTGTTGGAGGAAGTTTATTGTCCATTGGTTCTGCTCCTGGAGTTGCATTGATGGGTCAAGCAAAAGGAGTATATACTTTCTCTAGTCACTTAAAATGGTCTGGAGTGATTTTTATTGGTTATGTAGCTAGCATTATAGTCCATTTATTGATTTGGGGCATTCTTTAATGCGTATTACAAAAGTAACTACCAGAAATGGAGATAGTGGAGAGACTGGTTTGGCAAGGGGTGATTCTGTTTATAAGAACGATCCTATAATTCATGCTTTGGGTGAAATAGATGAGCTAAGTAGTTTTCTTGGTGTCTGTAATGCTTTTTGTGATGATTCTTCAATCATAGATCAATTGAAAGTTATTCAAAATCATTTGTTTGATATTGGAGGCCAAATATCTTTAAATGAAGATGGTGCAAATATTATTACAGAAGAATCTATCGATTTATTAGATCAACATATTCAGCATTATAATAAATCTTTAGAGCCATTAGAAGAATTTATCTTGCCAGGAGGAGATTCTTTTTCAGCAAACTTGCATGTTGCAAGAACCATTACAAGAAGAGCGGAAAGATCCGTTGTTAATCTTTATTCAGATAATCTAGAGAATAATCATGTTGTGATGTATTTAAACAGATTATCGGATTATTTATTTGTTCTCTCAAGGTTTTATAATAAGAATAAAAATATTACTGAGAATACCTGGCAAAGATAATTTGTATGGATTACAAGAATATTGAATCGATTATTGCTGGAAAAGATAAAATCTTTATATCATCGCACATTAATCCAGATGGAGATAGTCTAGGTTCTGCTTTTGCAGTATATCATTATCTTAAAGCTCTAGGAAAGGATTGTAGAATTATTAATCATTCATCACTGCCTGATATGTATGGTTTTTTAAATAATGACAATATTTTTTGTGAACTTGATGATGATAGTGCGGGATTTATTAAAAATGCTGACCTAGGTATTATTCTAGATATTGGAGATTTTTATCGTTTAGGAGATATAGCTTATATCATTGAAGATAATCCTGTAGAGACCTTGAGTCTAGATCATCATCCTCAGTCTAATAATGATTTCTTTACGCATACTTTTATTGATTTAGAAGCTTGCTCTGTAGGAGAAATACTATATTCTTATTTTTGTAATGTTGATAAAAATTTAATAGATAATAATATCATGCTAGGGATTTATGTAGCAGTGCTTACAGATACTGGTTCATTTAGGCATAGCAATACAACAGAGACTAGTCATCAAATTGCAGTTGATGCAATTAAGATGAATTTGGATATTACCAAGATATATCAACAAATATATGAAAGCTCATCAGTTAGTCGTATTAAGCTTCTTGGCAATGTAATTCAGAATTTAAACTTTGATTGTAATGGAGAGTTAGTGTGGTTTGCTTTAAATGAAGATATGATTCAAGAAGTCAATGGATCTAATCAAGATTTTGATGGGTTTACAGATTTTTTTAGAAGTATTCAAGGCGTAGAGGTTTCCGTAATGCTTTATGACTTAAAAGGAAAAGTCAGACTAAGTTTTCGATCAAAAGGAAAATATAAAGTTAGTGAGATTGCAAAAAAAATGGGTGGTGGTGGCCATCCTTTTGCAGCTGCAGCATTAGTAGAGGGCAATTTTTCTGATGTTAAATCTAATGTATTAAATCTCCTTTCAACCTATATCAATAGTCACAATGAAGATAATATTAGCTAAATCATCCGGTTATTGTTTCGGAGTACGCGATGCTGTAAATGCAGCATATGATGTGAGTAAAGAACATGGAGAAGTTTACATGTTGGGTGATATTGTTCACAATGAAAGTGTAGTGCAAGATTTAGAAAAGGAAGGCGTTAAAGTAGTGGAGAGTTTAAAGGATATTCCAGAAGACAAACCTGTTTTATTTCGTGCCCATGGTACATCAAAAGAAGTATGGGAAGAAGCAGAAGATAAAAAAATGAATATTATTGATGCAACTTGTCCTTTAGTCCATGATATCCATAGAGAAGTTAAAGAATTACATGCAGAAGGAAGAAAGATTATCATTATCGGAGATCACGGTCATGATGAGGTTATAGGTATTGCTAGCCAAGTTGATAATGCAATAATTATATCATCCATTGAAGAAGCAGAAAAATTAAGAAAAACAAAAAAAGCTGGCATTGTTAGTCAATCCACTCAAGCTATAGAGAATGTTCAAGATATTATTAATATTTTAATGACAAAAGTAGTCGATCTAAGATTTATCAATACTATTTGTTTTCCTACTAAAAGAAATCATCAACAAATTAAAGAATTATCAATTATCACTGATATGATTATTATTATAGGATCATTTACAAGTGCAAATTCAAAACGATTAACAGAATTAAGCCTAGAAAGAAATAAAAATACCTACCAAGTTACCAATGACACAGAAATTGATTCATCTTGGTTTAAAAATAATATAAATTCGGTTGGTATCTCTGCAGGCGCATCTACCCCTGATTGGATTATCAGCTCGGTAATTGATAAAGTCAAAGAATTAACAGGTACAAAAGAAAAGGAAATTATTCATGAGTCAAGAGTACGATTTTAAAACAAAAGTTGCATTAGCCGAAATGTTAAAAGGTGGGGTTATTATGGATGTAACTAATCTTGAGCAAGCTAAGATTGCAGAAGAAGCAGGAGCTGTTTCAGTGATGGCTCTAGAAAGAATTCCATCAGATATTAGAGAAGATGGAGGGGTAGCTAGAATGAGCAACCCTCATATGATTAAAGAAATTCAAGATAATGTATCCATTCCTGTAATGGCAAAATGCAGAATTGGACATTTTGCAGAAGCCCAAATTTTAGAAGCTTTAGAGGTAGATTTTATTGATGAAAGTGAAGTCCTAACAATGGCTGATGAACACTTTCATGTTGATAAACATCCTTTTAAGGCACCATTTGTTTGTGGAGCACGTAATCTTGGTGAAGCATTAAGAAGAATAAATGAAGGCGCAGCACTAATAAGAACTAAGGGTGAGGCAGGAAGTGGAAATATTGTTGAAGCAGTTAGGCATATGAAGATGATTACTTCAGAATTAAGTAACCTTAAAGAACAAAATTTATCAGAAAAAGCAAAGGAATTTAGAGTTCCTTTAGAGCTTGTAGAGGAAGTAGCTGAAAATGGAAAACTTTCCGTACCTAATTTTGCTGCCGGAGGAATAGCAACTCCCGCAGACGCATCTTTGATGATGCAATTAGGCGCTGAAACTGTTTTTGTTGGTTCTGGAATATTTAAAAGTGAAGATCCTGCAGAACGTGCTCATGCTATTGTTCAGTCTGTTACTCATTTTGCAGATGCTAAGAAAGTCCTTAGTGCATCTTATGGTTTAAAGGATGCTATGAAGGGAATATTGATGTCAGATATTCCTGAAGATGAGAGGTTTTCAGAAAGAGGGGAATAATAGTGATTGGAGTGTTGGCTCTACAAGGTAACTTTGTATCTCATATTGAGATTCTCAATAAGATTGGAATTGATTCAAGATTAGTTAAAAATTCACAGGATTTATCTGATCTTAATGGATTAATTTTACCGGGAGGAGAGTCTACAACCATGTCAAATCTTTTATTGAGAGATCAAAGTTTTGTTGATGCAATAAAATCTTTTTCTGACAGTAAGCCTATTTTTGGAACTTGTGCTGGTTTGATCCTCATGTCAAAAAATAGTTTTGATAAAAAAGTATTAAATATGGATATCTTAGATATTGAAGTCAGTAGGAATGCATATGGAAGACAGGTCCATTCTTTTGAAGACTCAATTACTTTAGAATCTAAAGAGGATAACTCTAGATTAATTAAAGCTTCATTTATTAGAGCTCCTAAAATTACTAGCATAGGAAAAGATGTAGAGGTATTATGCAAACATAATAATGAGATTGTGGGAGTGAAACAGGGTATTCATATGGCAGTAACATGTCACCCTGAGCTACAAAATGAAATATTATTACATAAACTCTGTTTTGAAAGTTCAATATGAAGTATTTAAATAATATCAAATCACCAGAAGATTTAAAATCTTATTCAAAGGAAGATTTAGAATTAATTTGTCATGAGCTGAGAGAATATATTATATCAACTATAACTCAAATTGGTGGTCATTTAGCACCTACTTTAGGTACAATAGAATTAACAACTGCTCTTCATTATGTTTACAATGCTCCAAAAGATAAATTGATATGGGATACTGGACACCAAGCATATGCACATAAAGTTTTAACAGGAAGATTTGATTCTTTTGATACTATTCGAAAATATAAAGGTTTAAGCGGATTCTTAAAGAGAACTGAGAGTGAGTATGATGTATTTGGAGCTGGACATGCATCAACTTCGATCTCTGCTGGACTGGGTGTAGCTTCTGCGAGAGATTTGAATAACGAAGACTTCAAAGTAGTGAGCATTATAGGAGATGGTGCCTTGACTGGAGGACTTGCATTTGAAGCACTGAATAATGCTGGACATCTTAAGAAACAATTATTAGTAATTGTAAATGATAACGATATGTCAATTAGTCCAAATGTAGGAGCATTTAGAAACTATTTAGTTAAGATTACAACTAATCAGTCCTACAACTATATAAGATCTCAAATTGGAAGATTAATTAGAGGACTACCAAGAAGTTTTAAATTTATTGAATCTTTACTAAGAAGAGCAGAGATAAGCGCAAAAAACTTCTTTCTTCCAACCACTATATTTGAGGATTTGGGTTTTCGATATTTCGGCCCAGTTGATGGGCATAATGTTAACGAATTAGTTGATACATTAACAAATATAAAGGATTTAAATAGCCCAGTAGTTCTTCATGTTATTACAAAAAAAGGTAAAGGTCTGGATAATGCAGAAAATGATCCAATTGGATATCATGGAGTAAAAGAGAAACAAGAACTACCAAATGAAAAAAAGGAGCAAAAACCTATATTTCAGAATATCTTTGGAGATGTTTCTTGTGAATTAGCAAGAGATAATGAAGATATTGTTGCTATCACAGCTGCAATGAGAGAAGGAACAGGTTTAGTAAATTTTGCAAAAGAATTCCCTAATCGATATTTTGATGTAGGTATAGCAGAAGCACATGCAGTGACATTTGCTGGAGGGTTAGCAGCAAATGAAAAAACACCAATAGTAGCAATTTATTCTACATTTTTACAAAGAGCTTATGATCAAATTATTCATGATATTTCTTTGCAAAAATTGCCAGTAATTTTTTGTTTAGATAGATCTGGATTAGTTGGAGAGGATGGAGCAACACATCATGGAGTATTAGACATTGCATACATGAGATGTATTCAAGGAATGATTGTTACTGCACCGAAAGATGGCAATGAATTAAAGGATTTATTGTTTACAGCAACTAACTATAAAAAAGGACCTTTTAGTATTAGATATCCAAAAGAATCATCAATCAATTTTGATAATAAATCTTCAAATATAATAGAAATTGGATCTTGGGAGGTTATAAATAAAGGTGATGATATATTAATTCTGTCAGTTGGATCGATGGTTAATAGAAGTATGATTGCTATGGAAAAATTAAAAGAAAAAAATATTCAAGCCGAAGTGATTAATTGTAGATTTATTAAACCAATGGATTTAGACTACTTAAGTAATAATTTTTCAAGATTTTCTAAAGTTGTTACTATTGAAGAAGGCGTTTTAGATGGAGGATTTGGAGAAGGTGTTATATCTTGGTCTAGTGCTAATAATTTTAAAAATGATATCCTTAATCTTGGATTACCTAATGATTTTGTAGATCATGGACCAAGAAGGGATTTATTGCAAGAAGTAAAATTAGATAGCGAATCACTATATATGAAGATTATGGAGTTTGTTAATGAGTAAGAAAAAATTAAAAAGAGAAAAAAATTTTAATAGTCTAAGCGGCAATCAGTTAGAAGAGTATTATTCGTCAGACGACAAGAAGAACAAATACAGTATAGATCCTGGCACTTTTCCATACACACGAGGAATTCACAAAAATATGTATCGAGGAAAATTGTGGACTATGAGACAATTTTCAGGTTTTAGTACTCCAGAAAAAACAAATGAGAGATATAAATATTTATTAAAAAATGGTCAGACAGGACTTTCTGTTGCTTATGATATGCCAACACTGATGGGATATGACCCTGATCATGAATTATCATCTGGGGAGGTGGGTGTTTGTGGTGTTAATGTTGCTTCTTTAGAGGATATGGAAATTCTATTTAAGGATATAGACTTAGAAAACATTTCTGTATCTCAAACTATTAATGGCCCTGCTATCATATTGTTTGCTTTCTATGTAGCATTAGCAAAAAAGAATGGTATTGATATTAGCAAATTAAGAGGTACCCTACAGAATGATGCCCTAAAAGAATATATAGCACAAAAGGAATTTATTTTTCCTCCTACACCATCAGTAAAATTGGTAGTGGATGTAATAGAGTTTTGTTCAGAAAATATGCCATTTTATAATCCAGTATCAGTAAGTGGATATCATATTAGAGAGGCTGGATCGACTGCTGCGCAGGAATTAGCATTTACATTAAATAGTGGATTTACTTATATAGAAGCTTGTCTAGAAAGAGGTTTAAAAATAGATGATTTTGCGCATAGATTGTCATTTTTCTTTAATTCACATATGGACTTTTTTGAAGAAATAGGTAAATATAGGGCAGCAAGAAGAATCTGGGCCAACAAACTAAAAAATGATTATGGTGCAAAAAATGAAAATTCTTTGAAGTTAAAATTTCACACACAAACAGCAGGGTGTTCTCTTACTGCACAACAACCAGAAAATAATATTATTAGAACCGCGTATGAAGCTATGTCTGCTGTTCTAGGTGGAACAAATTCTCTTCATACAAATTCATTAGATGAAACTCTAGCTCTTCCATCGGAAAAAGCTGCAAAAATAGCACTAAGAACCCAACAAATTCTTGCATACGAAACAGGTGTACCGAATGTAGCAGATCCTCTAGGAGGTTCCTGGTACGTAGAAGAGATAACCGATAGAATTGAAAGTGAAGCAAATGAATATTTTAAAGCAATAAAAAATCTAGGAGGTACAATTACAGCAATTGAAGATGGTTATTTCCAAAAGAAAATTGCTGAATCTGCATCCGTATATCAAGAATCAGTCGATTCAAAAGATAGAATAATTGTCGGATTAAATGATTTTGTTGAGGAAGATGAAAAACTGGAGATTGAAATTTTAAAAATCTCTCAGAAAGCTCAAGATGTTCAAGAAAAAAAAGTTAGACTGTTAAGAGAAAAAAGGAATAATAAGTTACTTGATGAAAAAATGAAAAAATTAAGAAATGCTTGTGAAAATAATTTAAATTTAGTCCCTTACTTGATTGAAGTAGCGGAATCTGGTGGTACTGTTGGAGAAATTGTTGAATTGATGAAGAATATATATGGAGAATGGGAAGAATCTTTTGGGATTTAAATTATGAATAAGATTTATACATCGTTGATTTTAGTTTTTGGATTGATTGTTATATGGACTGTATATCTTACCAATGTAAGAGGTGAGAAAAATATCACTGTGCGTTATTACACCATAGAGGAACTTTCAACAAAAGAAGTTTCTCTTTCTAAGGTCAAGGTTGGAGGTTTAATTAAACCAGATTCAATTAAAATCAATGATGAAGATCAATTAGAAGTATCATTTTATGTTTATCAAGGTAGCGATAGTTTAAAGGTTTATTATTATGGTATTAGACCAGATCTATTTAAAGATGATGCAGAGGTAGTAGTTGCCGGAGCATTTGATGATAACTTGATTATTGCGACTGAACTTCAAACTAAATGCGCTTCACGCTATGAAGGCGATTTAAAAAATATAGAAAAAATATAATGATATCTCAAATTGGAAGTTTGGCTCTTAGCATAAGTGGCGGATTAATACTATCAACTTTCTTTTTTCTATTCTATTACTCTATTAAAAAAAATAAAATATTTTTAGAGATAGCTGAGAGAGGCTTAATAGCAATATGTTTCTGTATAATATTAGCTACTCTTTGTCTTCTGAATGAATTATTAATTAGTAATTTTAATTTGCAGTATGTTGCTCAATATACAAGCTATGAAACCCCACTATTTTTCAAGTTCACTGCTCTATGGGCAGGACAAGCAGGTTCATTGTTATTTTGGACATTCATTATGTCTATATATTCATTAATCTATATTAATGTAACCCTAAAGAGTATGGAGTATCTTAAATATTCTTCTTATGGGATTCTTTCTTTTATCTTCGCATTCTTTTTGCTCTTATCAAATTTTATAGCAAATCCTTTTGAACCAGTATCGTCTGATATTATTGTACAAAATGGCAATGGTCTTAATCCATTATTGCAAAATGTGACAATGGCTATCCATCCTCCTATGCTCTATTTAGGCTTTATTGGAACAACTATTCTTTTTGTGATGGCTTTGTCTGCTATAATATCTAAGTCCATCACTTTTGAATGGATTCAATCAATCAGACGTTGGTCTCTAATTACATGGACATTTTTATCTGCAGGTATCATTTTAGGCGGATATTGGGCATATAATGAATTAGGTTGGGGAGGATATTGGGCATGGGATCCAGTAGAGAATTCTTCCTTAATGCCTTGGCTTATACTGACCGCCTTCATTCATTCATCTATGATACAAGAAAAAAGAGGTATGTTAAAATCATGGAATATTTTATTAGCTTCATCAACTTTTTTACTAGTGATTCTAGGTACCTTTATTACTAGAAGTGGTATTATATCTTCCGTTCATTCATTTACTGCTGAAAATCTAGGACCATTATTTCTTAGCTTTTTGTCTATCTTAATTTTATTTACTGGATACTGGGTTTTTAAGCGATCTGATTTATTAAAATCGGATAACAAGATTGATTCTTTTACATCGAGAGAAGGAGGCTTTTTATATAATAATCTAATTTTACTGTTAATGTGTTTTATTGTTTTATGGGGAACTCTATTCCCTATTCTTTCAGAGGCATGGAATGGAGAAAAAATTTATGTAGGAGCAACTTATTTTAATCAACTTAATGTTCCTATTGGTTTAGCATTATTGTTTTTGATGGGAATTGGTCCATTGTTGTCATGGAAGAAAACTTCAAGATCAACTTTATTATTAAATTTTAAAATTCCAATGCTAGTGAGTTTTATTTCGGGAATAATATATGCTATATTTTTTGGATTATCTGATTTATATCCCTTAGTCACATGTATGGGAATATTTTTTACAGCTACATCAATCATTGGTGAATTTAGAAAGTCATATAATAAGTCCAAAAACAGGAACAAATCAATCCTACAAACTATAATCAATATGTTCTTGAGCAATAGACACAAGAATGGAGGATATATTGTTCATATTGGAATCACGTTACTTTTTGTTGGCTTTATCGGAAGAGCATTTGAAGTAGAAAAAGAATTCAATCTCTCTCCTGGAGAAGAGATTTATTTTGCAAATTATATTTTTAAACTGAATAGTATTACAAGTGAAGCTAGAGATAATCATTATGCATTTATTAGCGATATGGATGTAATTGATGAAAGGAATAGTTTATTGACTAGCCTATATCCTGAAAAAAGAATCTATTTTTATTGGAATCCAGACCCTGAAAAACGTCAACCGCACAGTGAATTAGATATTTATAGTACAATGAAGAAAGATATATATTCTATATTCTCTGCTTATGACGCAGAAAAGAATCAAGGGTATTTTAAAATTATGATCAATCCTTTAGTGAATTGGGTTTGGATTGGAGGTATTGTAATGGTGATAGGTTCTTTATTTGCCTTCTGGCCATCTAAAAGGAGAGATTATGGAATTATTTAATCAAATTTTTATTTTTGCATTATATTTTATGGTAGTTTTATTTGTTTTCTATCCATTATTAAAGAAGATTAAATAATGTTAAATATTAAAAATCTTAGCAAATCATTTTCTGACACAAAGGTATTAGATAATATGTCTTGTACAATAGACTCTGGAAAGTTAGTTGCCTTGTTAGGTGAGAATGGATCAGGTAAAACAACTTTCTTAAAATGCATATCTAATATTATGAATACTGACTCTGGAGATATTGATTATAATGATTCCAATTTTCTGTTTTTAAATGATAAGGCAAATGTTTTCAGTGATTTAAATATTTTAGACAATATGAAATGTATTTTACGTTTCTATAATCAGAATCTCAATAAGGATCAATACAATCAATACCTCAATTTGCTTGGTTTAAAAGAATTTGAAGAGTTGCAATTAAAAAACTTATCAAGAGGAAATCTTCAACGAAATAAATTATTGATTGCATTGAATTTATCCTGGGATTACTTATTAATAGATGAGCCTTTTACGAATCTAGATGATAGTGCGAAAGCTATTTTTAAAAAGATATTTTTAGATATTAAATCAAAGAATAAAACCATTATTTTTTCGACACACAACTTTAGCTATGTTCAAGATATTTGCGATCAATCTCTTACAATAAAAGAAGGGAAGATTCATCTATGATTATTAAGCTAATTAAAAATGAATTTCTTTTAGAAATCAAGTCATCAAATAATCTTTTTTATATGACATTTTTTGCTTTGTCATGTTTAATGCTTTCAGTTTTCTCATTTCCCCCCTCTCAAATCAATGAAACTATTATTTTATCTGGATTTTTTTGGATCATTGTTGCATTGGTATCAATCAAGCTTATTGAAAATTCTTTTGTAAGAGAGAAAGAAGGTGGTATTTATGATTTAATGTATACATCTCCAGTAGATAATTATCTAGTATTCTTGGCAAAACTAATCACATTTTCTTTAATTCTGTTAGGCGTGCAACTCTTTATTTTTATGATTTATAGCTTGATTTCTACATCAATAAATATTGATCTAATTTTCAAGATTATGATACTCTGTGTTGTATCTAATATAGGATTAATTGGTCTTGGAATGCTTATCTATTTAATGACTTCTTTAAATAGTACACGCAGTTTTTTATTTCCACTTATTTTATTTCCAATGATTGTGCCTATCTTAATTCATTCTTCAAATCTATTCACTGGATTGTGCTTAGGATTGGATATATCTTTTTATGCAGAATCAATAATGTTATTATTAACTTTCGCACTAATGGCAGTTGTTCTAGGAATTAATTTTTTTGAAAGGCTAATTAAATACTAATGAATTTATCTTTATTTATATTATTGCTCATTGTGATGTTATCGAATCTTGTATCGATTATCTTTTTGACTCCAATGGTACCTGATCAAGAATGGGCACAGAAAATATTTTATCTTCATGTTCCTTTAGCATGGGCAGGTTTTTTATCATATTTCTTTGTAATGCTTGCAGGATTTGGATATCTTTTTTCTAAGAAGCTCGAATATGACAGAATCGGACATGCTGCTGCAGAGATTGGTACGATATTTACAGGTCTTGTATTAGTAACTGGGCCTATTTGGGCTACTCCAGTTTGGGGAAAACCATGGGTTTGGGAGCCAAGACTTATTACGACTTTAGTCTTATTTGTAATCTATGCAGGATACTTTATTTTAAGAAATGTTGGAATTTATAGACAAAGAGTAGCATTAATTTCTGCTATTATAGGGATTATTGCATTCTTAGACATCCCTATCATATTTGCATCGGTAAATTTTTGGGCAGCTGAAATTCAATCCCATCCTCAAATGGGAATGTCAAAACAACCTTCAGGCATACTATCACCATTTTTATTTTCTTTATTTGCTTTTACTAACCTTATGATCACTATGCTATATTTAAGAATGAAAGTGCTATATTTAGAAGACAAAGAGAAAAATTATGTATAATTATTTAGAATATTTTTTAGCAGCATTGCTTATTGTATTTATTGTGATTTTTTCATGGTTTTTGTTAAATATAAAAAAACTGAAAAATTTATAAATAAGCATTTTTAATATTGTATTATTTACTATATTTTTTATTAGAGATATTAATTATTCTAGGGGGATATGAATAAAATGGAAAGAAAAATTGTACATATTGTTGGTACTGGGACAATTGGTGAACCACTAATTGGAATATTGTGTGAGCAAAAAAGCAATCTTGGTATTGACGAAATAACATTTCATAAACATTCTGCTCTAACAAAAGATAAACCAAAGATTGATAATTTAATAAAAAAAGGTGCAAGACTTTCTGTTCTTGAAGACAGATTAGATGATTTTAAGGCTATTGGTTTAGAGCCGGAATT
>Ga0206679_10001429_pt1 | contig 19743 bp, 15 predicted proteins | sample M110012015metaG_FD_155464 | JGI IMG/M metagenome (GOLD analysis project Ga0206679, IMG submission 155464) | Ammonia-oxidizing marine archaeal communities from Monterey Bay, California, United States - M1 100m 12015 | ecosystem: Environmental > Aquatic > Marine > Intertidal zone | place: USA... | reverse complement strand
TACTAACACTTGCAAATGGAGGCTTGACTACCTGGGACGCTTGCACATTCGAATTCGACATTGTGCCGCAAGGTGACAGTCTACGCTTTGACTTTGTGTTTGCGTCAGAAGAATATCTCGAATGGGTTGGATCATCATTCAACGACGTATTCGGATTTTTCATCTCAGGACCCGGAGTTGGGACAGATGTCAATATCGCACTCATCCCAGGCACGGGTGATGCTGTTGCTATTAACACAGTTAATCACATCGACAATACGTCATACTTTTACGACAACCAGAATCCTCTTGGTCAAAATGTACAGTATGACGGATTCACCCAAGATCTCACTGCTGAGATTGGTGGTCTTACTCCTTGCGACGTCTATCACCTCAAGCTGATTATTGCTGATGGAAGTGATCGTCTTTACGATTCAGGGGTAATGATTTCGAAAATCGAGTCCAATCCTCCCACAATCTTGACCGCCACTGCCGGCGGTGTCGATTACATGATAGAAGGATGTAACGACGGTACCGTAACATTTGAGAGCTCTTTCATTCCGATCAATCCATTGGATGTCGTTTTTACTATTGATGGAGACGCAGAATTGGGACCAGACTATACTACGGACCCTGACTTAACTCCCTTTTACAATCCTGCGGACTCGACTTATACTTTAACAATCAATCCCGGAAACACAACAATCAGTTTCGATATCAACACCATTTTTGATGGCCTAGATGAGGGAACAGAATTTGTTACGATCACCTTGTTTGAACAGCTGTGTGACACTTTGCTATTCGACTCTTCCGTTGATTTCGCAATCATTGATTCACTTGAAGTAACAGTGCATCCAAACGAAGGTGAGATTTGTCCCGGCAACTGCATGGCGCTGTCAGGAGATGCGCTTGAAGATGGGGACGCAACTTGGTTCTGGGATCCTGAAGATGGTCTTAATGATCCAAATTCACTCAACCCTGTCGCTTGCCCCACAGAAACTACGACATATACCCTTACCTCTCAAATCGCCTCGTGTATTGCACAAGATTCTGCGATCATCACTGTCACAGATTTGATGCTTGACTTTACGACGATCCCTGTAACATGTGAAGACGGCTTTTTTGGAGAAATCGATTTAACGGTACTCAATGGGCTGTCTCCCTTCACTTTTGACTGGACCGGTCCCAACGGATTCACTTCAGATCAAGAAGACATTATAGGCCTTGAAGCAGGCGAGTATTGCGTCACGGTAACGGATTTTGCAGGCTGCGAAACAACAGAATGCATAACCCTAATAGAACAAGACATATTAGAAATCACGGGCGCTACTTTCTCCGACTTTCTTTGTTCAAACGTCAGCTGTAACGGAGCTTGTGATGGTAGCATTGACATTACCGTTGAAGGAGGAGCTGGTCTTTACACATTCGAATGGTCTGGACCATCCCTGTTCACTTCAGATCAAGAAGATATTTCAGGCCTGTGCCCTGGAGCCTACACCATAACCGTTACAGATGTAAACGGATGTATGGTAACGGATGACTTTACTATAACAGAACCTGATTTACTCGAAATTCAACTCGACGGAATTGTCGATGTGCTATGCAATGGAGAGCAGACAGGTTCGGCATGCGTAACCGCAACTGGTGGTTGTCCTCCATATTTCTACACTTGGAGTCACGATCCAAATCTAGCGTCACCATGCGCGATTGATCTTGCGAGCGGCAATTACACAGTATCCGTATCTGATGTAAATGGATGTACTTCAGGCGATTCAATTGATGTACTAGTCGGCGCACCCGACGCACCAATTACCATTACAGTTGACAACGTTTCTTCATATCCAGGGGGATTTGGAGTGAGTTGTCCTGATGCAACCGATGGATCCATCGATATTAGTATCTCAGGGGGAACTCCTGTTATCTCCGGAGGAGATCCTTTTTATGTCATATCATGGATTCATCAGGAAACTGGCAACACTTACTTCACAGAAGACCTTACTGAATTGCCATGCGGAACGTACGCCCTCACAGTAACCGACGGCAACGATTGTCAAGAAACAGCGACCGTGGACATCTCGTGTGTCCCTCCAATAACAATAGAATTTACGACAGTACAGAATCCTTGTGGTGACCCAACTGCGGGCATGGGTGAAATTACAATCACCAACACTGCAGGAGGAAATGGAGGTGCTTACATCCATACATGGATTAGTGGACCAAGCTGCCCTTGTTCTGGACTCAGCCTCAGCGGGTTAGATTCTGGAGACTATGTTCTTGAGGTAACAGATGGTCAAGGATGTGTTGAATCGTTCACCATTAATGTTGGGGAAAATCAAGATTTCACGGTTGTAGGATCAATTGTAGATACCGATTGCTTCAATATTTGCAACGGCTCTGTTGATATTACAATTACTCCTGAGTCTGGAACAGAAACCTACGATTGGACCGGAGCTGATGGCTATACAGCTGATACGCAAGACATCACGGATCTATGCCCAGGTAACTACGTGCTAAATATCACTCAAGGAATCTGCAATCAACAATTCGTATACAATGTGGCTTCACCACCAGAAATCGTTCTGGACGTCATTGATGCAACTCCACCCTCTTGCTTTGGACAAAACGATGGATCTATTGAAATCGCTGTCTCTGGAGGTACTGGAACATTAGACGTTGAATGGCTTCCAAATCCAGATTGTTTCTTTGAAGGTTCGACAGACTTGATTCTCAGCAACCTCATCGATTGCGATTACATAGTCATTGTCACCGATGATGATGGTTGTGAAATATCAGATACCGTGTCACTTGTTGCGCCTCAGGTCATGAATCTATTCGTGACCACCACGCAATTCGATGGTGGATTTAATGTGTCATGCGCTGGGGAACAAGACGGACAAATTAGTGTGACTGTCTCTGGTGGCACCACAGGTTGTGGCACTCATGATCCATTCGATTACCTATTCGATTGGAGCAATTGTGATGACATCAGCCCAAATGACCCTAATAGCCCGATTCTAACAGATCTTCCCGGCGGAGTATTCTGTGTGAATGTCACGGACTGTAACGGCTGTCTCGCGACAACTACGATAAACTTCCTTGAGCCTGATTCTGTCGAAGCTAATTCTGAGCTATCGAACTACAATGGGTTTAATATTTCATGTAATGGCTCTTCTGACGGTTGGATTTCACCAAATGTAACAGGAGGCTCTGGCACCTACGCTGAGTATGAGTGGATCGATGGAGATATTGGAATTAATGACCCCTCGGCAGACACGCTATTTAACTTGATGCCAGGCGAGTACTGTCTCTACGTTCTAGATACCAATGGATGCTCAGACACAACATGCTTCAACTTGATCGAACCGGATACTATTTCTATTAGCGTTGACAACATCACTCAAGTGAGTTGTTACAATTACAGCGATGGGGCTATCTCTGTTTCTGCTACTGGCGGATCAGGAGGGTACAGCTATAATTGGATCGATCAAGATCTCAACATCTACGCTGGAAACATTCTAACCAATCTCCCTGTAGGCATTTACACATTGACGGTTACCGATTCCAACGGTTGTACAAACACCATTGAAGTAGAGTTGGACGAGCTACCCGTATACGAGGTCTCATTGTTTGCGCCAGTTCAGGGTGATTCAACACAATTCACCCTGCAATGCAATGGAGATATGAATGCGTCGATCATAGCAACGATTGAAGGAGGTAATCCTGACTTCACATATAGCTGGGAAGATTGCGATGACAACTTCATAAGCAACGAAACGACGATTACCAACTTAGGTGCTGGATGTTACTGCTTAGTCTTAACGGATGCTGACGGTTGCGAAGCCGAGGCATGTATGGACATTACCGAACCTGAATTTCCGCTGGAAGTTGTGCCAGAATTGAGTCTTTACCCTGCCGATTACAACATTAGTTGCGCAGGAGCGCAAGACGGTTGGATCGATCTTACCACAACTGGCGGCGTTCCTGACTATTCTTACATCTGGCACCAAAATGGGGACACCACGATCATTTCAGTTTTAGACAGTCTTCTAGACCTAGGCACAGGGTTGTATGACGTTCTTGTAACAGACGCCAATGGTTGCGACACAACGTTATTTCTTGAATTAATCCAGCCACCCTTTATTATTAGTAACGGTACCCTTAGTGATTTTGACGGTGGGGTTAACATTAGCTGCGCTGATGCTTGTGATGGGTCAATTGAAATCAATCCAGAAGGAGGAGAGCCGGGCTATGTTATCAGTTGGGGACCACTCCCATTTATTAGTGATAGCACCTTCATTGATGGACTTTGCGCAGGCAGTTACACACTTTCAATAACTGATTCTATTGGTTGTGAAGTTGTGGAAGTCTTTAATTTATCGGAACCAGATACTTTGACGTTTACGGCCGACATCGTGACCATAGATTGCAATGGTGATGCTGACGCTGAAATCTGCCTTGTCCCTGCAGGTGGAAGCGGCACATACTCATATGCCTGGACTCCTGACATGGGAGACCTCGCTTGCATATCGAATCTCGATGTAGATACATACTGTGTCACGGTTTCGGATACCAACGGATGCGAAGCTGATGATTGTTGGGATATTGTTGAGCCTGATGCATTGAGCATGACAGATGTTACATTGGATGCAAATTGTGGCTTCTGTGATGGTTCTTCCGATATCACAGCAGCTGGTGGAATCGGTCCCTATGAATACAGTTGGTCAGGAGATCTGCCATCGCCAAACGATGAAGACCAGAGCGACCTTTGTGTTGACACTTACACCGTGACCATAACAGATGCTAATCTATGTGAGTTAGTTCAAGATGTTGTCGTTGCCGGTCCAGAGACAATCACCTCCACAGCTGATACAGATACACCAGCATGCTATGGAGATTGCGATGGAATTATCAGTTTAACATTTACCAATGCGGTTGCTCCCTATGAAGTCACTTGGTCAGTCAATGGTGTGGAAGTCGGAACTGGGGATATGCTCGTAGATATTTGCAATGGTGTATTCGATGTAAACATCGTCGATGCTGACGGCTGTACTGTGGATTTCCAATACTCAATTTCCGAACCTGATTCAATCACCATCAACGGGACAAGTCCTTTCTGGGATAATGGTTTTAACGTCTCAGAATATGATGGAAACGATGGAAGCATCGATACTGATGTCACTGGTGGAACTGGCGACTACACTTATGAATGGAATGGACCAATATCAATCGATGACGGAACAATGAATCCATTTGATCTCCCAGCTGGAGAATTCATGTTATCGATCACAGATGAAAATGGATGTGTTAAAGACACTGTAATTGTATTGACGCAACCGGATGACCTCGGATTAACCACAGGATTATCGCCAAACGGTGACGGCTTGAACGATTTCTATGTGATTTTCGGAGTAGCTGAACATCCAGACAACACATTTAAGGTCTTTAACCGTTGGGGGAATCTGGTCTACGAAATATCCGGTTATTTAGATCAATGGTATGGCCAAAACATGAGCGGAGAGGATCTCTCCGATGGGACTTATTTCATCGTGTTTGAAGCTGATGACCGAACATTTAATTCATTCGTCGATCTACGTCGTCAATAAACCAGAAAAAAAATGAAGAGACTTATATACATACTCGTTTTTGTCATGGTTGGCGTCGGAGCCTCTGCACAGCAAGAAGCTATGATCAGCCAATACATGTTTAACGGTCTAATGCTGAATCCGGCTTATGCTGGATCACATGACTATTTCAGCACAAGCGTTTTACACCGCAGTCAATGGGTGCAATTCGATAATGCTCCTGTTACACAAGTTTTTTCCATCGATGGTCCAATAGCAGATGATCGTCTTGGCATAGGCTTGAACGTGGTGAACGACCGCCTTGGAATTGTAAACCAACTTGATATTGGAGCAAACATTGCTGTGAAATTCCCGCTTGAAAGTGGTACTCTATCGTTTGGTCTAAGAGCCGATGTAGTTTCATATTCAGCTCGGTTGAGCGATGTAATTGTTCAAGACGTAGCTGACCCTGTTTATTCCTTCAACGATATCCAAGGTCAATTTGCTACTCAATTTGCCTTCGGGGCATACTACCACGCAGACAATTGGTATGCGGGCTTGGGAATTCCAAACCTTTATTCCCTGGACGATAACATTTCCGTGTACGACAATCCTGAATCGACTGGGTATTTTGTCCCGCACTATTTCGTGAACGGTGGAATGGTGTTTTCACCTTCATTTAATCTAGACATCAAACCGTCTATTCTAGTGAAGATTGAACCTGCCGCACCGGTCGAAATAGACCTGAACTGTAACTTCCTTCTGTACAAAAGATTATGGTTAGGAGCAGGTTATAGAACCGGAGACGCTCTGGTTGGAATCCTTGAATATCAACTGACTCCTCAATTGAGAGCCGGATATGCATACGATTGGACCCTCACCGACATTTCGGATTACTCGAAAGGTTCTCATGAAGTCATGATTGGTTATGACTTTGGTAAAGACATCGCAATTAAAAAACGCTCGCCTAGATACTTCTAATAATGATAAAGCAAAGTTTTTATCCCATCCTTCTTTTGCTGACAGCAACAATTCTAAGCTCCTGCGCAGGAGTTTATCTTAAGAATGGCAAGCTGGCTTACGAGCAATTGATGTATCAAGACGCTATCACTAACTTGGAAAAGGGGGTTTTGAAAAAGCCCAACGCTGAGTCAAGGTTAATGTTAGCGGACGCTTACATGAAGACAAATAACTTCACTAGAGCAAAACAGGTCTACAATGAGGCCTCAATCGATCCTAGCATTTCCGATGAACAGCGGATTGACTTTGGAAGAGCCCTGATGAGTAGTGAACAATACGCAGACGCAAAAGATGTCTTCAAAGGTGTTCTATCACGAACTCCAGGAAATGAAGCGGTTCAAAACCTAATGCTGTCCTGTAAAAACATCGAAAAACTAAAGGCTGACAGTGCTTTGTTTGAAGTGAATCAGGTGATGATTCCAGGTGCAGCCGTAGCCTTTTCTGCCGTGAATTACGAAGAGGGAATTCTCTTTTCCTCGACCTCGAATACGGGCACCAAAGACCCATACACCGGCGCTTCTTTCATTGACCTATTTTATTCGAAGAATGAAGTAGGAAATTGGAAGAATCCCGTAAAGGTGGAGAATGTCAACGGTAAATTTCACGATGGCATCGCTACCGTTTCTAGTGATGGATCCATGATGGTACTTACCCGCAGCAATTATATGGGCAAGAGTAGATTGGGATCTAATGAAGATGCCATGAACAACACGCAGCTTTATTCGAGTGTCAAGGATGCTGAGGGCAAGTGGATGATCCCTGAATTACTTTCCTTCTGCGATGCAAATCACATGTATGCGCATCCAACGTTTAGCCCTGACTCGAAAGAATTATACTTCTCTTCTGACCTTCCCAATGGCCGTGGCGGCATGGATTTACATAAAGTCAGTTATGATGGTTCAGCATGGGGCGTACCGGAAAATTTGGGTGAACGGGTGAATACAACCGGCGATGAAGTCTTTCCTTCGCTCAAGGGTAGCGATTCACTTTTCTTCTCGTCAGATGCGATGACATCAATTGGAGGACTTGACATTCTCTTTTCTGTAAAGCGCGATGGAAATTGGGCGAAACCCGAGCACCTGAGTTATCCTATAAACTCAGCGGCAGATGATTTTGGAGTGACTTTCAACGATGGCGGTGACAGCGGCATGCTTTCATCAGACCGAGATGGAGGTGATAAGCTCTACAATTTCTTGATGTTCAACCCTGAAATTGACATTGATGGGCTGGTAACTGATATTGAGGAGCTTAGACCATTAGATAGCGTAACAATAACCATCGAAAATCTGACTGATGGGACCGTCGAAACTCTTACTTCAGATAAGAACGGAAAATTTAGTTACGATCTTCTGCCAGGCAAAGAGTATCGAATTCGAGCAGAGCGAGATGATTACCTAGACATCACACAAACAGTTTCAACTGTAGGAAAAACATCAAGTGAAACTGTCGACGTAGTTCTAGAAATGAAAAAGCTAGTAATTGCTGATGGAACAGATAATCCAATTGATCCGAATGGAGACAGCACGGGTGATGGCTCAGGTGACGGAAACTCGAATGGTGTCTATGACATTCCTAATATTCATTGGGACTACAACAAATGGGATCTTAGACCTGATGCTATTCCTTATCTAGATCAAGTGGTCAAGACATTAAAAGACAATTTAGATCTAAAAGTTCAGGTTCAATCGCATTGTGATAGTCGTGGTTCCCATCATTTCAACGATCAATTATCTAAGAAAAGGGCGAAAGCCGTAGTCGATTACCTTGTTCTTAAAGGGATCCCTCGCAAGCTTGTAAAGTCTAAAGGCTTTGGTGAAAGAAGGTTGGTGAACGGTTGTAAGGACGATGCTGATTGTTCTGAAACAGAGCATCAAGCCAATCGCCGAACAGAATTCGTGATTACAGAAAAGCTAGACTAGTAAAGTTCTTTCTAGTTAACTAAAGCGGGTGCATTATATGGCCCGCTTTATTGTTTCTGCAAATGAAGCATTTTCAATTTTGCTGTCAATCCACTTCTGAAAGTCGAAATAACGCATCACGATCTGATCACCGGGATCTTGAATAATCTCGCCAAGCTTCTCATTGAATCGAATGAAAAGTTCTTTACGATCTATCACATTATTCGCGCGGATTAGCTTGCGCATGTATTCTATCACCACTTTCTCCAACTCATAGTCACGCTGTCTCTTGTGCAGATAGCGCTGTGTGGACTTAGTGATGTATTCCAAAAGATCAAAGTTGCCTAGCTCAAAATGGATTACCAAATTGAACAATCTCGCGTATGAATAGAGGTCTTGACGAAGAGTATTCTCATTGTCATTCAACACTTTATTGATCCAGAATAATGCCTTGTTATAGAGCCCCGCTCCAAAGTAGATGTAAGCTACATGATAGAAGAATCTAACCTCTTGCTCCTTGTTGATTTTCAGCTCAAACTCATCGAGACCAGAAAGGATTTCATCCACTGTTTTGATTCCCGTTTCGAAATCCCCTGTAGCATTACACATTTTCAATTCCCCTATACAGCAATCCTTAAATATGTTTAGGCGAATATCGGTACGCTTAAAATTAGCGGATTCACTCAAAGCTCTCAGCGAGTCAATCATTTCTCTCGCTTTCTCATACTCACCTTGATCAATATGGCAATTCATGATATTGCTCAGAGTTCTTACATAGCGTTTGGCGAGGTCTTTGCGAATCTTTGTGTTATCGTCTAGAATTGATTTCACCTCCTCAAACTTGGCCAACGATCCACTGAAGTCTCCATTCGCCAATTTGCAAAATCCTTGAGTGTAATAACAGATTGTCGCAGCTCTCTTCGAAAGAGCCGTGTTCTTCCCTTTGATAAGAGGATGATTTGAAATCTCCTCTACTAAACTCCGTTCCTCCTCATCTCTTACAAACCCCCCACTTCTGAAAACGTAGTTAATCTTAGAATAGAGGACATGGTATGCGGCCAGATTTCGAAGTTTCTCGATGACTTCTTGCTCTTCAAGAATCAATGTATCCAGGTCCTTCGTGAATTCTCCATCCTCAAACGCTTCTTCGAGCAGTAGCTTTTCCCAGCTGATTAATTCGAAAAGAAAATAGAATTTCTCGTACGAGATTGCCATCTTTTTCGCCCGCATGAGGAATTTGTTACACTCTTTGAAAAGTGCCTTGTTGTAAAGGATTTCAATATTCTTTATCTCCTGCTTGAGTGCCGAACTCACCGAGTTATCGCTGTGATAGCTTCGGAGGCTCTTTAGAATCAGCTTGTATAGGTGATTCTTCTCAGAAGGAAAATGTTTGATAAAGATCTCTGACTTGAACTGATCTTTAATCGCCGTCTCATTGTATTCAATTTGACGATCAATCGCGTCAAATATCTTCAAGTAGTTCTTGTCTCCTGATTGAAGTGATGAGGACAACTTGAAAAATCGCTTTTCTGACTTTGATAGCGACTCAATTAGATCGAATAGTTCCGTAGATGGCTTCATAGGAATTCAATTAATCGTTGGGACTTCTAGGACAACAGCATCCAAAAGCTAATGGGCAATCCTGTTTCAGCAAAGTTAGCTTTCCAACCAATTCTATTACAATGATAAAGCCCCCTACCCTACCAATTTTTAGAAACTTTCAGAAACCAATGCGGCAATACATAAGGCAAAAAACCAATACCAACATAATCTCACCTCCAAGAGGCAACGATTATTCCAAAACTATCGCAACATGAAATTAGTGTTAGAAATACAATAAGACTTGATCTAGGAGACAGTAAGCTAGTCCAAGATCAAAGCAATGGAAATCGAATAATGCGTTATTTACCCAATAATGATCGCAATTCAGAGTGGACAGGTGCCTAATCACACCTGTGTGATATCAGACAGAGATTAAGAGCGAAACTCTTTGCCTGGATAATATGCCATTTGTCCCAGTTGCTCTTCAATACGTAGCAACTGATTGTATTTGGCAATTCTATCCGATCTAGATGCGGATCCGGTCTTAATCTGGCCAGTATTCAAGGCCACAGAAAGGTCAGCGATAGTAGAATCTTCTGTTTCGCCCGATCTATGGCTCATGACAGAGGTCATACCGTTTCTGTGAGCAAGTTCAACCGCGTCCATCGTTTCAGTTAAGGTTCCGATTTGATTTACCTTAACAAGAATTGAGTTGGCCGCTTGGGTTTCGATTCCCTTTTGCAATCTGGTTACATTGGTTACGAATAAGTCGTCACCTACAAGCTGAACCTTATCTCCTAGCTCCTTCATCAATAACGACCAGCCATCCCAATCATCTTCAGCCAAGCCATCTTCGATTGAAACGATTGGATATCTGGTAACCCAATCTTTCCAGAGACCTGTCATTTCTTGACTAGTCAGTTGATCTCCCGTCGATTCTAGGATATACTTACAACTCTCTTCATCATAGAATTCCGTTGAAGCTGCATCCAATGCAATTACTATATCTTCTCCTGGACGGTATCCAGCAGTCTCAATTGCCTGTATTACAGCCTTAAGTGCATCTTCGTTAGAAGCCATATTAGGTGCAAAACCTCCTTCATCACCTACGTTGGTTGACATCCCCTGACTCTTGAGAACATTCTTTAGATGATGGAACACCTCAGTTCCCATTCTCAATCCTTCAGAGAAAGAACTTCCACCTACGGGCATGATCATGAATTCTTGAACATCAATTTTGTTATCGGCGTGTGAGCCTCCATTTAGGATATTCATCATCGGAACGGGCATAGTCCTGGCACCAACGCCACCGATGTATTTGTACAACGGTTGTCCTAATGATTCCGCCGCAGCTCGTGCACAAGCCAGAGAAACTCCCAAAATGGCGTTCGCTCCTAAAATTGACTTGTTGTCGGTGCTGTCAATGCCGCACATAGCGCGATCCAGTGTATTCTGGTCAAAGACATAGGCCCCGTTCAATTCATCGTTTAAGACGGTATTAACATTTTCTACGGCCTTAAGGACACCTTTTCCCATGTATGTATCGGCGTCATGATCTCGAAGCTCTGTGGCCTCCCATTTGCCTGTACTTGCACCAGAAGGCACAGCAGCTCGACCAAAGACACCATTATCAAGAACTACGTCAACTTCAACAGTTGGATTACCGCGGGAATCAAGAATTTGTCGCGCGTGGATTTTAGAGATATAACTCATCTAGTCGTTTTGGGAAACGGTTTGCAATTGTGCAACCTGAATATTGTGAATGAATTGATCAAATAAATATCGTGAGTCGTGCGGCCCAGCTGAGGCTTCCGGATGAAACTGAACACTAAAAACATTCTTCGACTTTGACTGAATTCCAGCCACGGTTTGATCGTTCAAATGTTCATGCGTAATTTCAATGTCATCATTTCCTTTTAAACTATCACGACTTACAACAAAGCCATGATTCTGAGACGTGATTTCGCACTTTCCAGTCATCAAATTCTTGACCGGATGATTAACTCCTCTATGGCCATTAAACATCTTTTCAGTCTTCAAACCTTGACTGAGGGCAATGATTTGGTGTCCTAAACAAATCCCGAAACAAGGAATTCCCGTTTCGATTAATTCTCCTACCAGAGCCACTGTGTTGCTCATAGCCGAAGGATCTCCTGGGCCATTTGAGAACATTATCCCCTCTGGGTCAAACTTCATTATTTCTTGCACCGTGGATGTAAGAGGGAAAACACGGACGCTACAGTCTCTATCAACTAGGCATCTGACTATATTTTTCTTAACTCCAAGATCCAGAACTGCCACTCGACAATTCGCTTCGCCATCAGGAACAACATCAAAGGATTCAGCACAAGTGACCTTTGAAGATAGCTCTAGACCATCCATAGATGGAACCTGAGACAACCGTCTCTTGAGCTCATCAATATCCTCTGTCTCAGAAGAGATAATAGCATTCATTGCCCCCTTTTCTCTAATGTGACGAACTAATGCTCTGGTATCGATGTCGCTAATCCCGACTAACTCATCTCGTTGCAAATAATCTTGCAAAGAACTTTCGGCACCGGCTCTGCTATGGATTTGGCTAAATTTCTTTGTAACCAGTCCAGAAATTTTCAAAGAGTCAGATTCGACATCTTCTTTATGAACACCATAGTTACCAATATGCGAAGTAGCCATTACCAAGATCTGACCATAATATGATGGATCGGTAAAGATCTCTTGATACCCAGTCATCCCGGTATTAAAGGCAATTTCTCCCGTGGTGGTTCCAATGACCCCAGCGGCATTTCCCTTATAAAAGGTGCCGTCATCAAGTAATAAAACCGCTGGCACCACTTCTTGTTCTTGCATATCGCAAAATTAATGACCTCTTAAATTCTCGGCTACTTAATACCGAGATAAAATTTCAACAAATCACAACCCTTTTATAAGATCATAAAAAAGGGACAGATGCATAAGCACTGTCCCTCTCATTATTGTCGTTGAAAGAAATTAATCTTCTTTCTTTTCTTCTTCGTTAGAATCGTCGTCGCTTGAATCCTCATCTCCCTCAGTGTCTTCTGACTCTTCAGCAGGAGCTTCTTCAGCTGGAGTCTCCACTACAGGAGCTTCCTCGGCCGCTTCAGCAACTTCTTCTTCTATTTCAGGAGCCGCCGCTTCAGGTGCTTCCTCAGCCACTTCAGCAACTTCTTCTTCTATTTCAGGAGCCGCCGCTTCAGGTGCTTCCTCAGCCGCTTCAGCAACTTCTTCTACTTTTTCCTCAACAGCCTCAGGAGCTTCTTCAGCAACTTCTTCTACTTCAGTAGTCGCCTCTTCAGGTGCTTCCTCAGCCGCTTCAGCAACTTCTTCTACTTTTTCCTCAACAGCCTCAGGAGCTTCTTCAGCAACTTCTTCTACTTTTTCCTCAACAGTCTCAGGAGCTACTTCAGCAACTTCTTCTTCTACTTCAGGAGTCGCCTCAGCCTTGTTTGTTTCCTCATCAACTGCTACAACTTCTTCAACAGCTTCTGCCGTGGCTGCAACTGCACCCTCAAGCTTTTTTGCGCCACCTCGACGTGTGCGTTTCTTTGTTTTGGTCTTACCCAAATCATATACACCGTTAAAGTCAACAAGCTCAATCAAGCACATTTCTGCGCTGTCGCCTGGACGGAAACCTGTTTTGATAATTCTGGTGTAGCCTCCCTCTCTTGCAGACACCGCAGGAGCGACATTTCGAAAAAGTTCGCTGACTGCATGCTTGCTTCTCAAATATCTGAATACTACTCTTCTTGAATGAGTAGAATCGTCTTTAGAGCGAGTAATGATAGGCTCCACAAACTGACGAAGAGCTTTCGCTTTCGCAACAGTCGTGTTGATTCTCTTATGCTCGATTAAAGAGCAAGCCATATTCGCAAGCATGGCTCTTCTATGCGCCGTCTTGCGTCCTAGGTGGTTAAATCTCTTCCCGTGTCTCATGGCCTTATCTATTGTCCGTCAATTGACGGATTTATTCTTTGTCCAATTTATACTTTGCTGTATTCATTCCGAAGCTCAATCCCTTGTTCTCAACAAGCTCTTCAAGCTCAGTCAACGACTTCTTACCGAAGTTTCTGAATTTCAACAGGTCATTCTTATTGTATGAAACAAGGTCTCCCAATGTCTCTATATCTGCAGCTTTCAAGCAGTTCAATGCTCTAACAGAGAGATCCATATCAACCAACTTCGTCTTCAACAGCTGACGCATGTGAAGTGAAGTTTCATCGAATTCTTCTGTCTCAGCTTTCTCTTCACTTTCAAGCGTAATTTTCTCATCGGAGAAAAGCATGAAGTGGTGAATCAAAATCTTAGCAGCCTCTTGCAATGCATCTTTAGGTGAGATTGACCCGTCACCTTCGATATCCAAGATTAGCTTCTCATAATCCGTCTTTTGCTCAACACGGTAATTCTCAATGCGATACTTCACATTTCGAATTGGCGTGAATACAGAGTCGATCGAAACGGTTCCAAGAGATGCTCCTGAAGACTTATTCTCTTCAGCACTTACATAGCCACGACCTTTTCCAATGTTTAACTCCATGTTGATCTTAACTCCCTTCTCCATTGTGAAGAGAACCAAGTCTGGATTCAACACCTGAAATGCCGAAGTGAATTTTCCGAGATCGCCAGCCGTTAGCTTGTCTTGTCCTGAAATAGTCACGAGCACTCGCTCGTTATCAGTTTCTTGAATCTGCTGACGAAAGCGAACTTGCTTAAGATTAAGCACGATCTCAGTAACATCCTCAACCACTCCTTTGATTGCAGAATATTCGTGGTCTACTCCTTCAATTTTAACTGAAGTGACTGCATAACCCTCAAGAGATGAAAGAAGTATTCTCCTAAGCGCATTACCAATCGTAATACCAAAGCCTGGCTCCAACGGTCTGAATTCGAATTGACCATTGAAATCATTCGCTTCAATCTGGATTACTTTATCCGGTTTTTGAAAATCTAGTATTGCCATGTTGAATGTTAATTCAGGGTTATTTAGAGTAAAGCTCGACGATGAGTTGTTCTTTGATATTCTCTGGAATCTGCTGGCGTGTCGGCACGTCCATAAAACGACCTGACATGCTTTCTACGTTCCAGTCTAACCAATCGTAAGAGGCACTGCTTGAAGAAATAGACATTGTAATTTCTTCGAGAGACTTAGATCTCTCGCGGACACCTACTACATCTCCTGGACGCAGTTGACACGACGGGATATTCACAACGTTTCCATTCACTGTGATATGACGATGAGAAACGAACTGGCGAGCAGCTCTTCTCGTTTTTGCGATACCAAGTCGGAAGACAGTGTTGTCCAAACGAGACTCACACATTTGCAGTAGCAATTCTCCTGTAATACCCTGTCTAGCTGATGCGCGCTTAAACAAGTTAGAGAATTGACGCTCCAAAATACCGTAAGTATATTTCGCTTTTTGCTTTTCAGCAAGTTGCACCGAGTACTCAGATTTCTTAGCTCGACGCTTATTTGGGCCGTGCTGTCCTGGAGGATAACTCTTGCGCTCTAGCGCCTTGTCAGGGCCGAAAATGGGCTCCTTAAATTTCCTCGCAATCTTCGATTTTGGTCCTGTATATCTGGCCATTTCTTCGCTTATCTCGTGTTAAACTCTTCTTCTCTTTGGTGGACGACATCCATTGTGTGGAAGTGGAGTAACATCGATAATCTCTGTTACCTCAATTCCATTGTTATGGATTGTTCTGATCGCTGACTCACGTCCTGATCCCGGTCCTTTTACATAAACTTTCACCTTGCGCAAGCCAAATTCCATGGCCTCTTTCGCTGCGTTTTCCGCTGCTACTTGAGCTGCATAAGGGGTGTTCTTTTTAGAACCTCTGAATCCCATCTTTCCTGCAGAAGACCAGGAAATTACCTGACCCTGGGAATTGCACAGGGAGATGATAATGTTATTGAATGACGCACGAATATGGGCTTGCCCTGTTCCGTCAACAACAACTTTCTTTTTCTTTTTAGCACTCTTTGCCATACTGCTATAAGGTTATCCGGCCAACTATTATTTAGTTGCCTTCTTCTTGTTTGCTACAGTCTTTCTCTTACCCTTTCTGGTACGAGAGTTGTTTTTAGTTCTTTGACCTCGAAGCGGAAGTCCAACACGATGTCGTACTCCTCGATAACAGCCGATATCCATCAATCGCTTGATATTAACCTGAATGTCAGATCTCAGCGCTCCTTCTACCTTAATGTTTCCATCATTGATGAGACCACGGATAGCTGAAAGTTCGTCATCATTCCAATCTTTCACTCGCTTGCTGAGATCAACTCCCGCTTGCTCAAGAATAGAATTTGCTCGACTTCGGCCAATTCCGAAAAGGTAGGTGAGGCCAATACAGCCTCTTTTGTTACTAGGAAGATCAACTCCCGCAATCCTTGCCATAACTTATAATTTAATGCCTGCGTCAGCAGACAATTATCCTTGTCTTTGTTTAAACTTTGGGTTCTTTTTGTTGATCACATAAAGTCTCCCCTTTCGCTTAACGATCTTACAATCTGCAGATCGTTTTTTTAATGATGCTCTAACTTTCATCGGTCTCTATTTATACCTAAATGTGATACGGCCTTTTGTTAAATCATAAGGCGACATATCCACCTTCACTCTATCTCCTGGTAAGATCTTGATGTAGTACATTCTCATCTTTCCGCTAATATGTGCGGTGATGATATGTCCGTTCTCAAGTTCTACCCTAAACATTGCGTTAGACAATGCCTCGATGATAGTTCCATCGGCTTCTATGGATGCCTGTTTTGCCATATCTATGCTGTATACAAAGCTTCTTCTATCAAACTAAAAGTTGAAAGTACCTCTGCCTTTCCTTTCCTGACTACAATATCATGCTCAAAATGAGCAGAAGGTTTGTTGTCAGCCGTAACAATCGTCCATCCATCACTAGCTTGAACTACTCTGTGCGTGCCCATATTAATCATGGGCTCCACAGCCAGAACCAACCCCTCTTTCAATTTTAAACCACTTTTTGGTCTACCGAAATTGGGTACTTCTGGTGACTCGTGCAAATTCATGCCTAAGCCATGTCCAACAAGCTCTCTCACTACACCATAGCCTCTATCCTCACAATAATGTTGAACTGCAAAACCGATATCGCCAATTCTGTTTCCAGCAGAGGCTGCCTCGATTGCTTTGTTCAAACTCTCCTTTGTTGTTTCAAGTAGCTCCTTTATCTCTGAGCTCACTTCTCCAACTTCAAACGTGTACGCAGAATCTCCATAAAATTCATTCATCAAGACACCACAATCGATTGACACAATATCCCCACTTTCAAGCGGTGTGTCATTCGGTATTCCATGAACAACTTGTGCATTCACAGAAGTACACAATGAATTAGGAAATCCATTGTAATTCAAAAAACCAGGAACTGCTCCGTGATCATGAATAAAATCATGAGCCACTTTGTCCAACTCCAAGGTTGTTACGCCAGGCTGAATCAGCGGTGCTAATTCAGCTAAGGTCTTTCCAACAAGTAAAGAACTTTCTCTAATCAGTTCAATCTCCTCTTCGGTCTTGTAATAAATCATCGACCAGAGAGATTCTAAATTCCTATCCCACCTATGCCACCAACTGCAGCAGCTTTACCTCGCATTTTTCCAGTCTTCATTAGACCTTCATAGTGACGAGACAATAAGTGACTATCAATTTGCTGAAGCGTGTCAAGGATTACCCCTACCATGATCAACAACGATGTGCCACCAAAAAATATCGAGAATTGCTGCGCTTTCGTTAATCCGATGTACATCACTATTGCAGGAAGTACAGCAATAAATGCCAAGAATATAGATCCTGGAAGAGTTACACGAGACAAAATGTTGTCTAGAAACTCTGCCGTAGGACGGCCTGGTTTAATACCAGGCACAAAACTACCTTGTCTCTTGAGATCATCGGCAATTTGATTTGGATTCACAGTTATCGCAGTGTAGAAGTATGTAAACACAACGATCATCACAAAGAACACAACGTTGTACCAAAAGCCATAAAAATCAGCCATCTCTTGTATGAACGCACTGTCTTGAAAAGTTGCCGTCTGCTGAAGATAAAGCGGCACAAACATGATCGCTTGAGCGAAGATGATGGGCATAACTCCAGAGGCATTTACTCGCAAAGGAATGTATCTTCTAGCATCTTCACCAGTAGGCATGCCTTGATTTCCGATGTTCATTCGAGCCATTTGCACAGGCACCCTTCTGACTGCTTGCACAAGGGCAACCGAAGCTCCAATCACTAAAAAGAATGCTGCCAACTCAACCATAAGAAAGAAGAAGCTACTATCTGGGTGAATCGCTTCTTGAAATAGAGACTGTGGGAACGACGCGATTATTCCAATCATAATCAACATCGAAATACCGTTACCAATACCCTTATCTGTAATCTTCTCTCCAAGCCACATAATGAACAATGTAGATCCCGTGAGAATTGCAACAGCTGCAATCAACCAAAAACTTTCTTGAGGTCTCGCAGTTTCAGGAATAGTCGAAAGAACGTATCCCGGTGACTGAACTAAACAGATGGCGATCGTCAAAAATCGTGTCCACTGATTGATTTTCTTTCTACCACTTTCACCTTCCTTCTGCATTTTCTGGATAGTCGGCACAGCAATACCCATCAATTGCATAATAATCGATGCCGAGATATAAGGCATGATACCTAATGCAAAAATCGATGCCGTAGTAAAGGCCCCTCCAGTAAACAAGCTAAGTAAATCAGTGATATTAAAACCCCCATCTCCGCCTAAGTTTTCCCATTGACGTGCAACTTCCTGCTGATCTACACCTGGAATTACGATGTAACATCCTATTCGGTAGATCAACAAGAATCCCAAGGTGATCAGAATCTTATTTCTAAGCTCCTTGTGATTATAGATATCTTTTATTTTCTGTACGAATTCCTTCATCAAACCAGGATTAAAGAGTTGTTGCCTCTCCTCCAGCGTCTTCAATAGCCTTTAAGGCTGACGCAGAAAATTTGTGCGCTGATACTTTCACTTTCGCAGACAACTTTCCTCTTCCTAGAATCTTAATGAGATCCTTCTTAGAAGCAAGTCCATTGTCGGCTAAAAGTTCTGGCGTGATTTCACTCACACCTTTGTTAGTCGCTAACTCTTGAAGAGTGTCTAGGTTTACAGCCTTGTATTCAACCCTATTAGGGTTTTTGAATCCAAACTTAGGAACACGTCTTTGAAGTGGCATTTGACCACCTTCGAAACCGATCTTGGACTTGTATCCAGATCGTGACTTGGCCCCTTTGTGACCTCGTGTCGACGTTCCTCCTTTTCCTGATCCTTCTCCTCGACCCACTCGCTTTCGCTTCTTGGTAGAGCCGACCGCAGGTTTTAATGTATGAAGCTTCATTCGTTCTTCGTTGTATTAAATTTCTTCAACTTTCACCAGGTGCTCAATTTTGCGAACCATTCCCAAAATTTGAGGAGTTGCCTCTTGCTCTACTGGTGAATTCATTTTCTTAATTCCAAGTGCAACTATGGTAGCCTTCTGATTCTTAGGTCGACCAATTGCGCTGCGTACTTGGGTAATGCGAATTTTTGCCATCTCGCTAATCTTATCCGTTAAAGACACGTTTAACTGAAATCCCTCTCAGCTGAGCAATTTCTCTTGCATCTCTCAATTGTGCTAAGGCATCAAATGTAGCCTTGACAACGTTATGAGGGTTAGATGAACCAAGAGATTTTGCCAACACGTCGGTGAT
>Ga0206679_10001424_pt1 | contig 19790 bp, 22 predicted proteins | sample M110012015metaG_FD_155464 | JGI IMG/M metagenome (GOLD analysis project Ga0206679, IMG submission 155464) | Ammonia-oxidizing marine archaeal communities from Monterey Bay, California, United States - M1 100m 12015 | ecosystem: Environmental > Aquatic > Marine > Intertidal zone | place: USA... | reverse complement strand
TTGGAGACGAAACACCATACATCATATTTTCCATAATAGGGGTAGGGATTACAATACTAGCAATAATTTCAAGAAAGAAACTAGAGCCATTGAGAATTACGGAATAGTCAATTTTTCAAAATGACAATCAGATTAGGCACAACATCAAACATTACGTTTAATTTTAAATCAAAGAGTGTCTGAACATGCTAGAGTACTCATTGAATATAGGTGGAAGTGAGTGGATGATCATCATATTTGTTGCAGTTGTGTTAATTTTAGGAACGGGTAAACTCCCAGGAGCAGCTAAAAAGATGGGAAAAGTCGTAAGTGAGTACAATAGTGCAAAAAATGAAATTCAACAACAAATGAAAGAAGTAACTGATGAAGTACCAAAAATATCAGGGCCAGTTGAGACAGAAAGGGAAAAATTAGAAATGATAGCAAAATCAGCAGGAATCAAAACAGAAGGCAAAACAGATGATGAACTTCAGAAGGAAATTTCTTTAAAGATGGGTCAAAAGGCAACAGATACTACTGAAACAAAATAAAAATTATTTTGATTTTTTAATTCGATACATATCAGTATCCAGTCTTTTTTTAGCAAATTTGTAATAATCAGGGACAATTTCAAATCCAAGAAAACGACGATTCAGAGATTTGCTCACCACAGCAGTTTGTCCTGAACCCAAAAAAGGATCAAACACAATATCTTTTTTTTCACTAGAGTATTCCAATAATTTTTTAATTATTTCCAATGGGAGTTTAGTAGGAGTTTTTTCATCACCAGACCAGTATTCTCGCTTAATATTCCAAACATCTTCTTTGTCACGATAGTGAAGACTTCGGCCATCTTCGGATTTGTCTTCTTTTTTGAATCTAGAGAAAGGAAAAAATTTTCTTTGTTTATCATTTTTACAAACATAAAGACAATGGTAATGAGAAGTGACAAATTTCTTTTTTGTCACGACACCAAATTGGTATTTCCAGATAATATGATTAACAGTGATAAACCCAACGTCATCCAAAGCACGTAAAATATCCTTAAGATTATTCCATCCTGAAAAAACATACATGCTTCCAGAATCCTTTAAAATTCTAAAAACTTCACTCATCCAAGAAAATGTGAAATCATAGTAATTTTCAGGTTTAATTTCATTATATCCAGCCAAGACTCTAGATGCAGTTCGATTGTAATTGGCTTTTTTTGCTTTAAAATTGATAGCAAACGGAGGATCAGTGATTACAAGATCAATTTTATTTTTAGGAATTAATTTCATTCCATCAATACAATTTTGATTGTAAATTTTGTTGATTTCTATTTTTTTCAATTTTAAAATTCAATAAAATGCAACCAATTTCTATCTTTTTCTTCTTTTTTAACTAACAATAGTACCAAATGACCTATAGTCACATAATCAATTAGAATTTCTTTCTAATTCCAATTACAACTGCAGCTGGAATTCCAACATACATTCCAAGATTAAGCATGATCAAACTAATGCCATACCCTAACACTTCACTGTCTGAACTCATGTCCACATAATTGAGTATGGACAGGCTGGAAATCAATGGAGTCAAACCAAGTTTCATTGCTTCTTTAAAGAGGGGGTTCTCACGTTCGTAGTCTGCAATTATTGGAGAAAATGAATAATAGAAATCATTAAACGAATTCATAAAAAGTGTCCCAGATTTTGTTTGTAAAAGTTTGTTATCTCGAAGTTCTCGGAGTTGTTGTACTTGTGGCGCAAGCTCTGAACCATAAGTCGCAGTAGCGATTAGACACCCACCGCCTGCGGGAGCAGAATTAGAAGTGGATATACAGTTACCGTTTATGAGCACCTCGCCAAATTTTGCATCAGTAGTTCCTTGAGATAGGATCTTTTGGTTTTGAATTACAATAATTTTCAAATATCCGTCCTGTGTTAGTTTTGTAATTTTTGCACCAAAAACACCCTGACGTCCCAAAGTAGAATCACATCCAAAAAGAACATCATCATCGTTTTGACCAGATATTTCAGTAAAATCGTGATTTGAAGACTGAAATGCACCAGACCAAGTAGTGTCGGAGAATATCAGTAATTTTGCCTTGCCATCAGGTATCTCCACGTCTAGTTCAGATTGGACGATTTGATCTATGGATTGTATCGGGGCATTTTGTACAACAGGCGGTTGTGAAAAAACATGAGTACCCACAACAACTAGTTCATCCTGGGATCTTTTGAAAGGAATCGTGACAGTTCTATCATAAGGAGTAATGGTTTCATCGTATGATGAAAGTTTCAGTCCACGAACAAAAACATCAAAAGCGACATCTTCAGAACCAATTTTTGAATCAATTAGGTATCTAGGCAATGTAATAATTAATTCCCCTCGGGCTCGGGCATCAAGCAAAATATTTAGAGATGCAGTCTCAGAATCTATTTCAAAATCTAAAACTTCTCCACCACGAATACTATAATCAAGATCTTCAAGCTCTTGTGCAAAGCTAAGAGAAGAAAATATTCCAATAATTGCTAAAGAAAACGTAATAGCTATAATCGAAGTGTTCACTGATAATAATTAATTAATTAGAGACAAATAAACCCAATCTTATCTGTTAATTCAACTTTAAGAAAGACATAATGTATTTTATAATTTAGACATAGTTTCCGGAGGGATTATTTCATTAGTCAAAAAAATAATTAAACAATAAATCACCAAGATGTTTTTATCAAATAGATCTTGAAATTCTCATGTCCAAAATGTAAATCAAAGATAGAAATTCAGAAAACATTTAACAAAAAAATGCATGTGTCTTGTAGCAAATGCGGTATTGAGGATATTTTAGAATTTTCAAAAAATCCTGACGAGGTATTTCTTGAATTCCTTTTAAGATTCGATAAAGGGTTAATTTCTGAAAAGGGGCTTGCCGATGGATTAACAGATGAAGGGATCATTAGGTCAGAAAATGAAATTAAAAAAATGGTTGGCAAAACCAAACCAGAAAAAATGATTGAAGAGATTTTATTTTCAAAAAAAGATTTTATTTCAGAATATAAAATATTAAAGAATTCTGAGCCTGAAATGGGTTGTGAAGTTGAAAAATTAGGATTAAATGAAAATATTTCAAATTATCTAAAGGAACTAAAAATTAAGCAATTTTATAAATTTCAAGAAAGTGCAATTCAAGAGATAGTGTTTGGAGAGAACGTGGTAATCGAAGCACCTACCGCGTCAGGAAAAACAGAGTCATTTCTAATTCCAGTCATAGAAAGAATAAAGAAAGAATCCAATAAGGGAAACGTATTTGCAATTTTTGTATACCCAACAAAAGCATTAGCAAGAGATCAATTTCCAAAAATTGAAAAATTTACTGAAAAAATTAATGTCAAAGTAAAAGTTTTTGACGGAGATACAAAAATGGAGGAAAGAAGAGAAATTATTGAAACTCCGCCAGAAATCTTAGTTACAAATTTTGATGTATTGCATTATCATTTATGGCATCAAACAAAATTTTCATCATTACTAAACTCAACAAAAATTCTAGTAGTCGATGAAGCACATGTGTATTCAGGAATTTTTGGATCAAATGTTCACTACATAATTAAAAGACTGAAACGTATTTGTAAAACAAAATTACAATTTGTTGCAGCGTCAGCTACGCTTGAGGATGCAAAGGGATTCTGTGAGCGATTATTTGGAGAAAAAATGCAATTGATCAAAGGATCAGGCAGAAAAGGGGAAACAGATTTCGTGATGGTGTTTCCGTCACTCAGAACACAAAGAAAATTGATGGTAGAATTGACAAAGAAATTAACAAGTAAAAATCACAAAACAATGATTTTTAGCAATTCGCATTTGAATGCAGAACTTTTAGCAATTCAAGCAAAAAAGCAAAAAATCAACATCAAGGTGCACAGAGCAGGCCTAATGGCAAATTATAGAATGTCGGTAGAAAAACAGTTCAAGGAAGACAAATTACAGGCGATATCATGCACGCCTACTCTCGAATTAGGCATAGATGTTGGAAATGTGGATTGCGTGATATCTTCCACAATTCCAGTAAACAGGTTAACTCAAAGAATAGGGAGAGCTGCAAGAAAAGGTCAGAAAGGATATGCGTTTTTGGCTTTAGGAAATGATCCTATTTCTCAATATTACAAAAATCACCCAGATGACTATTTTGAAGATATAGAGAAAACATACATCGATCCAAAAAATCCATTTGTGGAAGAGTTTCAAGTTTTGGCAATGGCATGCGACAAACCGATTTCCAAACACGAATTAAAAGAACACCAGGAGATCATAGAGCAACACATCATTAAAGAAAATATGACAGTGTCAAATAACAGAATAATTCCAAATTTTGAAAAAATTAATTCAGTTCTAAATAATTACAGCATAAGAGGCATTGGAAAATCAATCGATATTTTTCTAAATGATAAAAAAGTGGGAGACAGAACATTGCCAATTGCGTTAGAGGAGCTGCATAAAGACGCGATTTATTTTCTTGCAGGAACACGTTACAAAGTAAAAGAATTGAACTATCCTGAGAAAAATTATGCCAAGATAGAAAGAATTCCAAAAGATTACCCGTATTATACAAAATCACTTACAGAAGAATGGCCAACAATTGAAACGATATTTGAAAAAAGAAATGCATGTGGAGTTGAAATAGCGTTTTGTCAATTACATATTGAGAAAAAAGTGTACGGTTATGTGAACATAGAATTAGGGCAAGAGATTACACAAGGAGAAAAAGTAATTTTAGATCAACCATTAGAATATGATTTCATTACAAAAGGAATCGTATTTCATGCCCCAAGACCACTTAAAGTCATGAAGGAATCAGAAGATGAAGAGTATGCAGAAGCTAGCGGATATCATGCAACAGAGCATGTTGTAATTGAAGGTAGCAACATGATAACGGGGGGAGTCTCACAAGATTTAGGAGGCATATCATTAGGCACTTCAGGTTTAATTTTCATTTATGATGGGGCCATAGGAGGCAGCGGTGCCAGTAAAGCATTGTACGATAGATTTGAAAAAGTTCTTGAAAGAAGTATGCACATTGTAAAAGAATGTCCATGTAAAAACGAGGCAGGATGTCCTCGATGTACATTTTCATACAGATGTGGAAACAATAATGAATTTTTGCACAAATATTCCGCACTTGAAATTTTAGAAAGAGTCAACAGCGGAGAGAAAACAATGCTAATTGATCCGGTAGAAGGGGATAAGCCACTAGTGTAAAAAAATCAAAATGGGATAAATACAAGAAAAAATTAGAATAACTATGGAAAAAGTAGCTCTTGTAACTGGCAGTTCGTCAGGTATCGGGTTAGAAACAGCATTAGCATTAGCAAGAGACGGATATGAAACATTTGCAAGCATGAGAGACGTAAACAAATCAGCAGAATTAGAATATACAGCAAAAAAAGAAAATCTTAAAATAAAAATTCTAGAGTTAGATGTAGATAAAGAAGAATCCATAGTTTTGGCAATTGAAAAAATATCTTCAGAACATGGAAGATTAGATGTTTTAGTAAATAATGCAGGATATGGTCAATTTGGATGTACAGAAGATGTATCAATAAGTGATTTTAGAAACCAGTTTGAAACAAATTTTTTTAGCATTGTGAGAATTATTCAAGAAGTATCTCCAATTATGAGAAAACAAAAATCAGGAATCATAGTAAATATTAGTTCAGTTGTTGGAAAAATAGGATTACCAGGTTCCCCAGCTTATATTAGTGCAAAATTTGCTTTAGAAGGATTTAGTGAATGTTTAAGATATGAACTAGGTCAATTTGGAATAAAAACCACATTGATAGAGCCAGGAGTAATTAAAACAAACTTTTACAATTCTATGAAAATTTCAGAATCAAAAACAGATCCAAAATACAAAAAATTGACAGATCATATTTTAGCAGGTCTTAAAATGATGTCTGAAATGGGTACTGCACCATCACAAGTTGCAGAAACCATAATGAAAGCAATTCACAGTGACGAAATTTTGCCCAGATATATCGTAGGAACAGATGCTGCAATGTTTATGGAAGCAAAAAATGCAAAAACAGACATTGAGTTTGAGAAATACATGAGTAAAGAGCTATTTCAAGCATAAAACAGAACTTGGATTAAATTATATACAGATACGGTTGAGTTTTTGTCAAAGTCCGCAATTTTGAAGTGAAAGAAAGATGAAATGGAAAAAACTACAACATAATGGAATCCTATTCCCACCAGAATACGAGATACAAGGAATCAACATTAAGATCAAAGGGGAGATCATCAACCTTGATCTAAATCAAGAAGAGATGGTGTATCAATGGGCAAAGAAAAAAGATACGCCTTATGCTCAAGACAAAGTATTTCAAAAAAACTTTACAGGGGATTTTACCAAAACATTAGATTCAAAATTTAAAAAAACATCGTATGAAGATATTGATTTTTCCAACGCATACAAAGTTGTAGATAAAGAAAAAGATCTTAAAGAAATGATGACAAAAGAAGATAGAAAAGAATTAGCTGTTAAAAGAAAAGAATTACGAGAGAAATTAAAAACAAAATATGGCATTGCCATCATGGATGGAAAAGAAGTTGAAGTTGGAAACTACATGGCTGAACCACCAGGAATATTCATTGGTAGGGGAGAGCATCCTCTAAGAGGAAAATGGAAACCCAGAGTTACAGCAAAAGATGTCACATTAAACCTTGGAAAAGATGCAAAAAAACCCGATGGCGATTGGGGGAAAATAATTCACGATAATGATTCAATGTGGTTGGCTAGTTGGATGGATTTCCTTACACAAAAAAGAAAATACGTGTGGCTTGCTGACACTGCAGGACTAAAACAGGACAGAGATAAAGAAAAGTATGAAAAAGCAGTCAAACTAGGAAATGAAATTGAAAAGATAAAAGACAGAATAGTAAAAGACATGAAAAGCAAAGATCCAAAAACCAACAAGATATCCACTGCATGTTATTTGATTTATAGAACTGCCATGAGGGTAGGGGACGAAAAAGACCCAGATGAGGCAGACACAGTGGGCGCTACAACTCTGAGAAAAGAACATATCAAAATTACAACAGATGCAATTGAGTTTGATTTTCTAGGTAAAGATAGTGTCAGATGGCAAGAAACAGTGGTAGCTGAAGGTCATGACAAACAGTTCCATGAAAATCTTAAAAAGATAATAGAAAAGAAAAAACCAAAAGAAGAAATTTTTGAAGATATTACATCAAGGCATGTTAATCAATATTATTCAAGTATTGTGAAAGGGTTAACCGCGAAAGTGTTTAGAACATATCTTGCAACTACAGTTGTTAAAAACTATCTAGTAAAATACGATGACATAGAAGGCAGGACAGCAAATGAAAAACTATACCATGCCAAACTAGCAAACTTGGAAGCTGCAATGATGTGCAATCACAAAAGAACAATTCCCAAAACATACGAACTGACATTACAAAAGAAAAGAGACTCGATTAAAAAACTAGAAAAAGAACAAGTCTGGAAAAAAACTCAAGAGACACTCAAAAAAGTAAAATCAAAAGAACCTAAGACAGATATTCAAAAGAAAAGCAAAACAAAAAGAATCAAGACGTTAAATGAGCAGATTAAAAAGCAAAAAGCAAAACACAAAGAAAGATTAGAAAAACTAGAACTTCAATTAGATTTATCAGAAAAAACTAAAGATTATGCCATTGGGACATCTCTTAGAAACTACATTGATCCACGTGTTTTCAAAGCATGGACTGATGAAGTGGGAGCGGAATGGGAGAAATTGTATACAGCAGCATTACAAAAGAAGTTTCTCTGGGTAAAAAACGAAGATGTGGAATGGAAGAATATCAAGTAGAATCAAAAACTAGCAAATTTCAATAAAAGTCAAAAAAATAAGAAAAATTCTCAAGTAGAATCATTTAATTTCCCATATTTTCAGCCATATAATATGCCGGGGTAGCTCAGCCTGGTTAGAGTGCCAGTTCAATTGGTAAACTCTAACGGTTCTCCAACTAAGGCAATACTCATAATCTGGAGGTCGCGAGTTCGAAACTCGCCCCCGGCACACAGATTATTCTTAAAAATCGTAAGATTTGCGTTTGTATGAAAAGTTAAAAATTTTAAGAAAATCTAAGAATAGTATTCTTTGAAGCCCTTGTCAGTTGGAACTAATTCAGTTTTCATACCAAATAATCCAGATTTTTGTTGGGCCTTCATTAATCCATTATTTTCCAAGTCCTCTAAAATCGAGTTAAGTTCCTCAGTAGTTAATCCAGTATTTTTTTGAATGTTTTCAAATAATTTAACGCCTCGATGTAACTCACCTAAAACAAGCATGTTTTTTGTTTGAGGTTTTGAAGATTTTGGAGGTTCCCGGTATTCAGTAGGGTTTGATTCAAACTGTTTATCAGACTGTTTTTCAAATCTACCAAAATCAGAGCCATATTGTCTTTGTGAAATGTCTTGAGAGTTAAAATCACCAGTTTTGAGTTTTCTCAGCACACGTGGCAAAATTCTTGCCAATGGAATCATTAAGAAGATAATCAAATAAACCCATGAAAAATCAGCTTCCATACCATTTTCATGTACTAATAAGATAAATTTGTTGATGAGTATTTTCCCTAGTTTAGGAATGAAAAGAGTGATGGTATAATAGTAGGAAAAATTCTACCATTTTAGATGTCAAAATATCAATCATCCCCAGTTAAAGTAAACATGAGTGGAGCCAAATTAGTTGTTGGTGCCATAATTGTTCTAATCATAATTGGAGTTGTAGCATCATCATCAGTTAAAATTGTAGAATCAGGTAATAGAGGAGTACTTACACAATGGAGTGCAGTAGATTTAACATCACCACCGCTTGCTGAAGGTATTCACTTTGTTGTGCCATTTCAAGATGAGGTAGTACAAATTGAAGTTCGTACTCTAAAGTATGATAAAGATACTAGAAGTGCATCAAAAGACCTTCAGACAGTTCAAACTACAGTTACTGTAAACTATCATGCAGAATATGAGAAAGTAAATTTTCTTTACAAGGAAATTGGATTAGACTATGAAAATAGAGTTATTGGACCAGCAGTTGAAGAAACAGTAAAACAAGTTACAGCAAATTATAATGCAGAAGAATTAATTACAAAAAGACCACTAGTTAAGGGAGATATTGAAAATGCAATTAGAGATAGATTAAACCAATTTTACGTAAATACAGAAGTAATTTCAATTACAGACTTCGAATTTTCACCATTATTTGCCAAAGCAATTGAATCCAAAGTAGAGGCAGAACAAAAAGCCCAGAAAGCAGAAAATGATCTAATCAGAATCGAAGTAGAGGCAAGACAACTTGAAGCTCAAGCTGTGGGTACTGCAGCTGCAAATATTGCAGAAGCACAAGGTGAAGCAGAAGCAATTTCAATAATTAATCAAGCATTGTCACAAAATCCATATTATCTGGAATGGTTAAAGACACAAGCATGGGACGGTAAGCTTCCACTCGTAGTAGGCGAAGGCGGAACACCATTTATTGCAATTCCAACTACACCATAAAATAATTAAAGTATTATTTTTCTCTAGTATTATTTTTCTCTAGTATTATTTTTCTCTAGTATTATTTTTCTCTAGTATTATTTTTCTCTAGTATTATTTTTCTCTAGTATTATTTTTCTCTAGTATTATTTTTCTCTAGTCTTTTCATTATCTCTAATTGCATCATACATTGCTAGAAATTGTTCTGGTTCATTTTGTATGTAATTTTTTTCAAGTTTTTGAATTTCTTGATCAGATAATGATTCTCCTTTATTTTCATAATATTCTTTAATTATTTGAAAAGTGGTTTTGTTAATATTATATTTTTCAAGTGTTTGAGTTATTGATCGTTTAGATAACAAATTTTGTATTAAAAATTTGTATACTAAATAGGAAGAAAGTGCGATTATAGTAACTATCAAAATAGGTATTATGAGAACAGCTGCGGCCATACAATACTATAAAATAATTGTATATTTCATTGTTATTCTTTTTTAATAATGAAATATTTCATGTACATAAATTCAAGTTAATGTTAAATGTAGTATTTCCGAATTTGAAACGATTTGGGAGAATTTCAAGAATTTACTGAGGCGTTGTTCGGACAATTATCAGTCGAAATTGACGAAGAGAAAGAGATCATCAAATTAGCAAGTAGGGCCAAAGAGGACATAAACAGAAAAGTAGAATTCAAGAACTTGGAAGATATTGCAACGAGTATTCTTTCAGACTACAAAAAGAAAGTAGAAGAGTTTCTAGGAGTTAAAGTTCCAGAAAATATTGAATTGAAATTTCCAGAATTAACAGAACTAAAAAGATTGAAGGGGGAAAAAGTATTTGCAGATAAAGAGTCAAAAGAATTTGTAACGGAGTTGTTCAATGCAGTTGCAAAAGAAGATAAGACAAAAATTGCAGAATTGATGCAAGAGGATACTGCAAAATATTTAGTATATTCAACATATGCAATTCAGTATATTTCTAAAATTACAACAACGTATGGGGATTATCTAGATTCAGTAATTTATTTAAATAAATTCATCCTATCAAGGTATCCAGAAATAATTCTCCACAAGCAAGGGGAACCATACGAATTAAAATTTGATAATGTGAATTCAGGATACATAGGAGCTGTAAAAATGACAGTGCTCGAAGAATTGATTCATGCAGCACAAGAAAATTTGCAAAGAATAAACAAAAATGCAGCAATAGAAGTAAACAAAATTAATGAAGAACTAGCAAGCATTATCCTATCACTAGACACTAAAACAGTAAACAGTCTTTCAGAGTATTGTCAATTACAAGCTGTGCCAGATGATTTTCCATTTGCAAAAAAAGCAAATCTGTTTTTCTTTTTGAACCCAGATCATTTCTTAATTGAACAGATAGGTCCAGACGTCATGACGTTCACCCATGTAGAGATGGATCCAAAAATTGAAGAGGCAATCCCACAGCTTTTAGATATTTACAAAAAATGGCTAGTTCCAATACAACAACATCATGCTGCATTTACAGCAATGGAAGGAATGGCAGCTTTTGCAATTGAAAATATCTTAAAAGATGATCACGATTTTCAGAATTACCTCACCACATTCATGGGAACTGACTTTTCAGCATATCAAGTGCGAAAAAGTATGGGCAAAGATTTCACTAAAGCAGTGTATGAAAAATTAGGCACAAGTACATTCAAAAAAATGATTGAAATTCCACCAAATACAAAAGAACTGAAAGATCCTCAAATGTATCTAAAAAAACTGAGTTAGTAGCAATTGAGTGAAAAATTTGATCCACTAGTGGCAGAATGGGTATCATTTGTAAGAAATCCAAATTTTAACTTAATTGAAAAATGTCTCAAATTTTCACAGCTTATTGAATATCCAGACTTACAGGTTGAAAACTACATAAAAAAAATAAACAGAATTGGAATGTCATTAAAAGAGTCAATTAGCGACGTAAAAAATCCCACATATTTGATTTCAATGTTAAACGAACATCTCTTTGAAAATTTAGGATATAGTGGTGATGATGATGATTACTATAATCCAAAAAACAATTTTCTTAATGAAGTCATAGATAAAAAAACAGGACTTCCAATTACAATATCAATTCTTTATGTGGAAATTGCAAAATTCATAGGATTAGATCTTAAAATTGTTGGATTTCCAAGTCACATATTGGTAAAATATAACGAAGAAATGATCCTAGATCCATATTATGATGGACGTCTGTTAGATATTGACGATCTCCAAGAAATTTTGGATGCAAATTTTGGAGGAGAGTTAGAATTCAAACCAGAGTTTTTAGATGAAGTGAAATCAGAGCAAATTCTCATTAGAATGGTTCGTAATTTAAAAAATTCATACATACAATCATTCGTATATGAAAAAGCGTTACGTTGTGTAAACATGGCATTGGCAATTGAATCAGATTCGGCAGAAGATATCAGAGATAAAGGGATTTTGGAACAGCGATTACTAAATTCTGAAAAAGCATTGGAGTATTTGAATAAATATTTGGAAATAAATCCCAATGCAGAAGATGTAGATTTTATTTTAGAACTGATTAGAAGTATTAAGACAAAAAATTAATCAATTATAGAATCTATATCTTTTCCTTGTTTGATCAAAGATATTTCATGACGAGCAATTTTATTTCTAAATGCTCTTTTCACAATATCCAATTCACTACGAAGTAATGCAATTTCGTCTTCCAGTTTTGCAACTCGTTCATAGATGGTTTCAGCTTCTGAACTCATAATTACTTGTAAATAGAAAATTGTCTTAAAAAGTTATGGGTAGTTAATGTAACTCGCCTAGATATGACGTTTAAACTATAATTCGAATTCCTGACGACACTTTTCACATTTTGCTCTCTCTTGACCAGGTGAGCCTAAAAGGAATATTTTTCCAATTGTTTGACATAACGGACACATTCCAGTGGTCGCATTTTTTGGACCTGTGCGAATAATTTTCTGACTTTTTCTACGTCCCATAAAAAAACTCTTCAAATCGGCCTATTAAGTTTTAATGGCGCGGGGAGAGGGATTCGAACCCACGAGTTCTTGCGAACATGAAATTAGCAATCTCACGCCCTACCGGGCTAGGCGACCCCCGCATAGCAATGTCTAGAATTTATCTGTAAATAAGTCATTGAGTAGGATAATTTTATCAAAAAAATTGCCTATTACCCATATTCTAATTCGATGTAGATTGAATTAAATAATAAACACCTCAAAAATTTGCAGATTTGAGTAAAAAAACGGCAGTAATGAAAGGGGATGGTATTGGACCTGAAGTTGTAGATTCAATGTTACGAGTTCTAAAAGAGTGTAATTTTCAATCAGAAATAATTCTATGTGAAGCAGGTTCAGAGCAATGGGAAAAAAATGGAAGAAAAGATGCATCATACATTCCAGATTTAACAATGAAGACTTTAGAAGAATCAGATTGCTGTTTCAAGGGCCCAACTACTACAATTCCTATTCCAGGTGCCCCAAGAAGCGTAGCAGTCACATTAAGACAGAAATTTGATCTTTATGCAAATATTAGACCAACTAAAACTTATGATAGATTAACTCCAGATAGAAAACTAGATTGCGTATGTTTTAGAGAAGCAACTGAAGGTCTGTATACAGGAGTAGAATCAAAAATCACAGAAGATGCTGCAATAGCAATTAGAAAAATTACAAGACCAGGAAGTAGAAGATTAGTAAATTCTGCAGTGGATTGGGCAAATAAATTTAACATGAAAAAAATGGTTGCAATTACAAAAAGAAATATCCTAAAACAAACAGACGGAATATTTTGGGATGAAACACAAAAAGCAGTAGATGGTACCGGAATAGAATTATCTGAGATATACATAGACAACATGGCACAGCAAATGGTAATTGCAACTGAACAATTTGACAAATCAGTATTAGTAAGTACCAATTTATTCATGGATATTATTTCTGAGCTTGCATCAGCGTTGGTTGGTTCAATTGGATTAATTTATTCTGCAAATATTGGAGACAACTATGCAATGTTTGAAGCAGCACATGGAAGTGCACCTCAATTTGCAGGACAAAATAAAGTGAATCCAACTGCAACGGTTCTATCAGGAGCTTGGATGGCAGACTACATGGGTGAAAGAGAGATAAGAGATGCGATATTTGGTGCAACAGAACAAGTGATTAACGAAGGAACTGCTGTGACATGGGATATTGGTGGAAATGCATCAACTACACAAATGACAGATGCAATCATCACATATGCAAAAGATAGATTAAGAAAATAATCAATTTGTTACCTCTACAAGAATCAGTTCTTCAAAAAATAATTTCTTTTTTGAAATAATTCTGGTTTTAAATCCTAACTCTTGGGCATAATCTATGAGTTTTTGATAGTTTGACAGTGAAGAGGTGACAAAAATGAATTTACCAGTATCTTTAAGATTTTTTAAAACAGAATCAAAAATATTTTTAGGGATTTCAAATCCCTCAGATCCACCATCAGTTGCAATATCTAAAATCTCATCAGTTGCCAGATAAGGTAAATTACAAACAATAAAATCAAATTTTATTTTTAATGCATCTGAGCCATTACAGCAGATTAAATTCTGTGTTTTGTATGAGCTTTGATGCTGTAATACATCATAATTAATGTCAGTTCCAACAACGAAAGAAAAATTTTCTGAGAGTAATTTTGTCAAGTATCCTGATCCACTTCCAACATCAAGTGCATAATTTCCTTTTTCATGTTCAATGTTATTTGCAATAAAAAAGGTATCCTCAGAAGGAGGATATTCATCATTTTTTAAGAATTTGCTTTGCAAGATTAACTATTTCATCTCCCGAAAGGTCATCAACACGTTTCTCAATAGTGCTCTGTTTATTGAATTGTTTTAAAATATTTTTCACGGTTTTTCGCCTATAAGAAAAAATTTCATTGATGACAGAAATCAATTTTTTGTCCATATCAATTTTTTTTGAAATCGTCAAAATAATAGAATCAACTTTTGGAGGAGGTGAAAAATTATTCTTACCCACATTGGATATTTTTGCAATATCAAAGGCATGGGTTGCAATAATACTGATAGCTCTCCTATTTTTTGATGTTGCAAGAAGTTTTTCTGCAAATTCTTTTTGAACCATTATCACTCCATGAGAAAAATGGTTCTGTGCTAGCCATTCAATTGCATCTTTACTCTTAGAATAAGGGAGATTAGAAACAAAAATAGAAAAAAATTCTTTTTTCTTAAAACCATCACCGAACTTCAATACAAGATTGTCAATTGTAGAAAATTCAAATTTTGCCTTTTTAATCAGTTTTTCATCTGCATCAACTGAAATGACTTTTTGAGCTTTTTTACACAATAATGGAGTCAGTATACCAAGTCCAGTGCCTATTTCAAAAACAATATCGGTTTTAGAAATTTTAGCTTCATTTACAATGAGTTCTGCAATAGACGTTGAGTTAAGAAAATGTTGTCCCAATAATTTGCGCTTTATCATCTCTTTACAAAGAGATTCATTCTACTTTCACCAGAAATTTCATCCATAATTCGTTCAGAAATATGTTTTACCGGATCTTTGAATCCAACTCTCTCTTGTAAATCCACATAACTCTCAAATTTTTGATGCTCTCGTTCTTCCAACATTGTTTTCATGTACGTTTTTCCAATTCCAGGAATTAATTCAAGTGCATGTATTCTTGGAGTTAATGGTTGTGCATTGTTAAGATAGTCTACAAATTTTTTTTCATTGATAGTTACAATATTTTCCACAACAGTAAGCAGTTCACTTTGAGCAGATGAGGAGATATGATTATATTCCATTTTACCCAATACGGATGAAACTTTTGTTCTTCCATCTTTGCCAATGTAAATTTTTTCTCCAATTTCAAAAGTAGAATTTGGAACACCAAGAATTTCTAAAAGAGTTAAACGATCTTCGCCAATTGCAGTGATGATTATACCTTCCCTTCCTTTTACAGTAGCAGATTTTCCTCTAGAGTTAAAATCTAAAACATATGCATATTCTTCATACTTGTGAGAATGCGATTGTGCACGATACAAAATTTATTGCTCCGGAATAATCAGGAATGCTCCTGGATTATTTTTAGCATTTTTTCCAGGGTTTCTGCGAGAATTAATTTTTTCCAACCAAATGTAAAAGAACGTAATTCTGCCATACTTGTTGGTCTAATATTAACAATTTCAACAGCTTCATCTTCTGTTAATTCACAATCTTTGATAAGTTGTTTTTTCATATCTTTTGCAACTTTAGCATCAATAGTTACAAATTTTGAAACATAATCATATGTCCAACGTTGAATTTGATCCATTTCTTCAACATCAACTTTACCTAAAATTTCTTTTACCTCAGAAAGAGAAATTGATTGTTTTTTTTGTACTTCTTCCATAATTATACACCGAATGGTTTTATGTGATCCAATCTAGTGATTAAGGTTTTTGGCTTATCACCTAGTTTCACACTAAGGGTAATAGCACGTCTACCAACATTTGTTATAACACCAACTTTACCGTGATATCTTCTATGTGGCAATCCTTTATGTTGTCGTGGATCAATGATGACAAGAGCTTGTTGACCTTCTTGGTATTCACGTAACAAAAATGATACTCCTCTAGGGGATTTTTTTGTCATTACAGATCTAGATTTATGTTTAAATCCATGTGAACGGCCATGAGATTTCTTAGTTGCCATGAGTGTGAAACCTTCGAAAGCCCTATTTTAACACTTAGGACATGTTTGTAGAAAATTAACCAAGAATATCAGTTCTGAGTTGTCCGCATGCAGCTGAGATCTCAGTACCTTTTTCAATTCGGATAGTGCAATTTACACCTGCACTAGATAGAATTCTTTCAAATTCATGAACTCGATTATTAGACGGTCGCTTAAAATCACCAGCAGTGGGATTTATTGGAATTAAATTGACATGGGACCCATTACCACGCAAAAGATTAGCTAAATCATGTGCAATTTCAGAGGAATCATTAATTCCATCCATTAAGGCATACTCAAAGGTCACACGTCGTCCAGTTTTTTTAAAATAATCATGCCCAGATTCAATAATCTCCTCTACTGAATTGGGGGTTGCTGTGGGAACTAATTTTTTACGTAATTTATCACTTGGAGCGTGTAAAGATATTGCAAGTCCTATCTGTAAATTTTCTTCAGCTAATTTTTCGATTCCAGATTTAATTCCAATTGTAGAAATAGTGATGTGTCGTTGACCCATTCCAAATCCTCTAGGATGTGTTAAAATTTTTACAGCTCTAATCATTTCATCGTAATTTGCCATAGGTTCGCCCATTCCCATAAAAACCAAATTAGTTACATGTTCTCCTCTTTGTTGCAAAATTTCTTCAAAATGAATTACTTGTGATACTATATGTTCTGCTTTTAGATTTGTTTCAAAACCCATTTGTCCAGTTGCACAAAATACACATCCCATCGCACAACCAATTTGAGTTGAAACACAAATTGTTGATCTTGGATGACCACCTATTTTAGATGAAGCATATTGCATCAAAACAGTTTCAACAGAATAATCATTACTTAAGTTAAGTAATAATTTAGTAGTGTCCCCATCTTCACTCACAACACGATGAGTTTCTTTGGCAGAACCTATAGTATAACCAGATTCAGTCAATTCTGTAATTAGTTTTTTTGGAAGTTGTTTGATGTCAGAAATATTTTTAGGAAATTTGTAATACAAAGGAAGCAAAATTTGATCTGCCCTATATCGAGGATAACCCATATCAATTACCAATTGTTCCATTTCTTCAGGAAAAAATCGATAAAGATCAGTCATTATACAATATCAAATTGTCAAATGATATTATAATTTAATGAATATGAATAAAAGAAAATAAAAGAAGAAGTTGTTCTTCTAATGGCTAGAAATCATCAGATGTGATATCTGCACCGTGATCTTCTACAACATCCACTTCAGGTTCCACTGTAGCCTCCACTTCAGGTTCCACTGTAGCCTCCACTTCAGGTTCCACTGTAGCCTCCACTTCAGGTTCCACTGTAGCCTCCACTTCAGGTTCCACTGTAGCCTCCACTTCAGGTTCCACTGTAGCCTCCACTTCAGGTTCCACTGTAGCCTCCACTTCAGGTTCCACTGTAGCCTTTACTTTAGACTCTTTGACTTTTTTAGTAGTTGCTTTCTTGGCAGTCTTTTTTGTTTTTTTCTCTGTTTCTTCAGGATCAATAACACCTGCTTCACCTAAAGCAAAGATCACTTCCTCTTCAGGATGATGAGGACTATCAACCATTCTAGCAATTCGTTTCTTACCAGATTTCTTAAAGTATATTCTGTATGTACTTGTGTGTGCAACTACATTTCCACCAATAGGTCTAGTTGGATCTCCAAAGAAGACATCAGGCGATGCCATGACCTGGTTAGTTGCAATTGCAGCACAATCATAAGTTTCTGCAATTCTTGACAATAAATGAACAAAGTGATTTAGTTTTTGTTGTCTAACAGACAATGTTCCTCTTCCAAGATATTCGGCACGGAATAAGCCAACTGCAGAATCTGCAACAATTAATTTAACATTGTTTTCTTCAATAATAGCACCAGCTTCTTCAAGAATCAATGTTTGGTGTGCACTGTTGTATGCACGTGCAACAATGATATTGTCTAGAACTTTTTCAGGATCCATTTCATGAGCTTGTGCAATTGAAACAATTCTTTCAGGTCGGAAAGTATTTTCAGTGTCAATATACAAAACACCGCCTTCAAGTCCACCTTCTTCTTTACTTTTTTGAACCATTACAGACATGGTATGAGCAAATTGTGTTTTACCACAACCAAATTCACCATAAACTTCAGTTAATGCTCTAGTTTCAATGCCACCATCAAATAATGTATCAAGGCAATTGGTACCAGTTGTAATTTTACCAATACTTTGGCGATTTTTATAAAGTTCGCTTGCACTAATGAAATCTTTAGCAATTAATCCGCCTTCAACCAAATGTTTTCGGGCTTTATTGACAATTTTTTCAGCTGTATCCTTCTCCATTCCAGTTATTTCTGAAATATCAACAGGACCTCTAACGATGAGGTCCATGACGTTATGTACACCCGCATCGGATAATTTTCTTGTAGTTACAGGACCTACGCCCTCTAAACTATCTAATCTTAAATCTTCAACCATACCGTATAGTACGGTACCAGTACTTTATAAGAGTATTGTTTTATAAAAAGATCGATAAATTATGAAAGTTGTAATAAAATACTAACGTCGTTTTCTTCTTTGGCCAGGTTTGTTTTGTCCTGGATATCTGCCCAAAGCAAATCGTTTTTTGAAATTACTCTTATTTGCAACGCTTGAACTTGTGCCTACAATCTTTCTTCCTTCTACCTTAGGAGTTTGTCCTCGCACTTTGCCTGCTTTGGTAAGTGAACCGTGTGTTGCCATAATTTAAGACACGAATTAGTGAATTTATGTATTTGGATGATCTACCAATACTTTGCTTTTATCGTTTCAATAACTTTTTCATGCTCAGGGCTCTTCCTACGAGCATATTTCTCCATAGCACCAAGAGGAACACCACCAAGACCCCTTGCAATGGCATTAAAGAAATATCTCTGAGGTCCTTTTGCGCCAGTTTTAGTCATGAATTTTTGAATTGCATATTTGAAATTATGTTGCCAGGTCTTGTAAAGAACACCTAGTTGTGCAGGAGTCATCTCATTTCCAATATTAAAGAAATTAGATGTTTCCAATAAACCGATTGGGACAAAAGTTAGGGCAGTTGCAGTGAACATAGAATCAGGTTGTTCGTGTTCTAATTCACTAAGTAGTCTGATGGTATCCCATGAATCCTCAGGAGTCTCGTCATTGTCAAGACCCATGATTAATGTAAATGCAGGAATCCAATAGTTTTCATTCATTGCCTTTACACCTTCTTTTACAACCCAGTGCCATTCAGATGGATCGTATGGGGCAAGTTTTCTATCAGCATATTTACCAATTAATCTTAGACTTCCAGTTTCAAATCCAGCTTGTACACCAATCATGTTGTCAGGACCAGCCTTCATAATTCTAGATAAGTTAGGCAGAAGTTTTTCATCAGCAATTGCGCCAGCTAATGTTCCGTGAGTTGGATTTGTATGTTCAACTCCAGTAGACATAATTGCAGTAAACAATTCTTCCAATGCTTCTCGATTTGGTTCCATTCCTTTTGCAGTTCTAGGATCCATACCATAAACAAAAATATCATCACTGTGAATCCAAGCAGATTTTGAACCACCTTTCTTAATATTAACTTCAATTTCTTTTT
>Ga0206679_10001423_pt1 | contig 19798 bp, 14 predicted proteins | sample M110012015metaG_FD_155464 | JGI IMG/M metagenome (GOLD analysis project Ga0206679, IMG submission 155464) | Ammonia-oxidizing marine archaeal communities from Monterey Bay, California, United States - M1 100m 12015 | ecosystem: Environmental > Aquatic > Marine > Intertidal zone | place: USA... | reverse complement strand
GCCTTTGGGGAACGCCCAAAGATCTGCTGCAAGAGGGGCAAGGAACGGATCTGACGATTCAAAATTTGGACGCCGCACAACTCGACAGCCTCAAGGATTGGATCACCGGAGAGGGCGGCCAATGGACCGAGGGCACCGGGGGCAACAACAGTCTGCAGGGCCTCTATGAGCGCGCTGCGAGCCAAGAGCGCAGGACAGCGGAGAACCAGGCCTGATGGGGATCCCGGTGCAGATGCGCCTAGAGCTGGTGCGCGGGGCCCGCAGGATCATGGCCCCGACCCTCTTGCTTGCCCTGGTGATGGCCCTCGGCACGCAACTTTCCCATCAGCCACCCGGCGGACTGGAACTCCCCGCAGCCCGAGCGCGGGAGGACATTTGGTCCCTGGGGCTGCTGCTACTCTTGCCCCTCGCTTGCTTACACTACGCCCAGGGAGCACGCGCGCGCGAGCACACATTCCTCACGTCGTTCCCAAGCGGCAGGTCCAAGGAACGAGGGGCTGCCGGATTCGCCACGCTCCTGATCTGCCTGGCCACCCTAGCCGGAATCGGCGCCCTTGCGGAATCTTCCATACCTAACGAATCAGCTCTGCGCCACACGCGCTCGGTGGACCTGGGTGTTCCGCGCAGGATCGTTCCTGGAGAAGAATTGGCCTTGGTCTTGAACCCGGGTAAACGGTCCAGTGATGCGCGCATCAGCCTTGAGGTGGCGTCGGGTGGAGGAGCTGGACCCACAACCACTGTACGCCTGGAATTGATCGGTCAAGAGCACACGCAGATCGAACACCTGATCGACGGCCGCGGCCGGGTGGAACTTTCCATACCAAAGGGGAAGGAAACCGTGCAGGTCGTGCTGGTTTGTTTGGGCCCAGGTGATGCGGTGGTTCCAGGAGGACGCTGCTTAACCCTCTTGGAAAAAGTTCCATCGGTGCGGCGCGCTTCCCTGGAAATCGGAGCCAGAGCAGCGGGTGTGCTGGCCCTTGTCCTGTTGGTGGTGGCCCTAGTGCGCGGTTTCCTGAAACCGGGCATGGCCACGACCCTAGCCCTAGGACTGACCCTCTTGGGCGCTTCCAGCCCCGTTTTGCCCGTGGCACAATTGTTAGATGGACTGCGGCTAGCGGCGGAGGGACGCTTGCCCGCGGCACCCCAGTGGCGGGAGTTCAGCGCCCTGTGGATTTTCCTCGGCTTGCTTGGGTGGTCGACCCTTGGGTTGCAGAGCCGGAGGCAGAAATGACCCCCCTGCGCCCTATTCTGGCCCTGGTGGCCCTTGGGATTGCCGCCCCCTGGCACGGGCCCGACCCGGACCCGCGCCCCTTGAGCCGACGAATCAGTGGTCCCGTGAGCAGCATGTGGGCCGCTGGCTATTGGATTCAGTTCGATGTTCAGGTGCACAACAGCGAAATGGAACGGGCTTATCTGACCGCGGACCGAGCCCTCGAGCTAGATCCCTGGCCCGCTGCCGGGTGGATTCGGTTGGCGGAGCACCTTTGGTTCATCCGCGCGTCCGCCGAGCGAGAAGCCGACCCGGACCGCCGCGCCCATTGGATTTCAGCTGGGTTGCAAGTCCTGGACGAGGGAATGGAGCGCTGCGGATCCCCCGGAGAAGTGGCTCTGGTCAAAGCGCGCATGACCGGGCTCTACCTCTTGCCCTTAGTGCAAGACGGGGCTATCAACTGGGCAGGGGGTGTTTCAGCAGTGGAGGAGCTCTCCAGAGCTGCATTCCAAGTGGCCGTGGAATACGGCCTTGACCCTAGAGCGGGAATCCCCAGGGACACCAAGTCCCATGACCACGATCACTAGGGACCCCCCGGTCTAGTCTTTGGTTACCCTCCACCCTGATGTTCGCCCTCCTACAGCAATCTTTCCTAGACCGTTACTTTGATGGTCTTGGTTATGCGGCGCCGTTCCTGTTCTTGGTGGGAGCAGGCGCTGGCCTGCCCGTGCCCGAAGAGGTGACTATGACCGGGTCGGGCTATCTGGTTTTTGCGGGCAAGGTTGCGTTCGCCAAGGTCGCGCTTGTTTGCTGGGTGGCGACCCTGATCGGCGACACGATCCCCTATCTAGTGGGGCGGTTCTTCGGGCGCAAGGCCCTGCGCTTCAAGTGGGTGGCCCGCATTCTGCACCCCGAGCGCATGACTGGCCTGGCCGAGCGCATGGAGCGTCACGGGATCTGGGCCGTGTTCACCTGCCGCTTCCTGCCTGGCCTGCGAATGCCCGGATTTTTCACCGCAGGCACCCTGCGTATGCCCTACCTGCGCTTCCTGGCAGTGGACGCGGCGGCGGCCAGCCTGATGGTGCCCTTCTATGTCTTGATTGGAAGGACCTTCGGGGAGAGCATTCGCTCCCTGGAAGAAAGCATGGTGGATTACTCTGAATGGCTCGGATTTGCCCTGCTGATCATCCTGGGGACCTTTCTGGTGCGGAGCGTCATCAACCACCGGGACAAGCAGCGTCTGGCGCGCAAATCTGCCGATCAGGGGGCCGAGAGCCCCGATTTGGACCGATAGAGCCCAAAGCGAGACCGCGATCCCCCCATCGGGGGTTGACGGCTGGGGAACAATCCCTAAACTTCTTGCCCCGAAATATCGGGAAAACCCCCGTTTCGGTCCTTCCCGGGCATGCCCCCGGGACCACCCCGTCCCCACCCCTTCAAGCAGCTATGGATTTCCTCCAAGTCGCAGGTGCCGCGAGCCTCGCCGCCCTGATCTTTGCCTTCGTCAAGTACACCGCCATCATGAAGCGTTCTGATGGCACCCCTGCCATGCAGGACATTGCCAAGCAAGTCCAAGACGGCGCGGCAGCATTCCTGAAGGCCGAATACAAGTGGCTTTCGGTGTTCGTCATCGTGGTCGCCATCCTGATTGGCGTCTCCGACGCTGAAGATGGTCTTGGCATCAACACCGCCATCGCCTTTGTTTCGGGCGCAGCGGCTTCTGCCCTGGCCGGTTACTTTGGCATGCACACAGCCACCCGCGCCGCGGTGCGCACCACCCAGGCTGCCAGCAACTCACTCGCAGACGCCTTAGGCGTCTCGTTCAGCTCCGGCGTGGTCATGGGCATGTGCGTGGTTGGCCTGGCCCTTGCCGGCGTGGCCGGCTTCACGGTGTGGTTTGGGATTACCACGGACGGCCTGCAGCATGTGCTTGGATTCAGCTTCGGCGCCTCTTCCATCGCGCTCTTCTCGCGTGTGGGTGGCGGTATCTTCACCAAAGCCGCCGATGTGGGCGCAGACCTCGTCGGCAAGGTGGAAGCGGGCATCCCCGAGGATGACCCCCGCAACCCCGGCACGATCGCTGACAACGTGGGCGACAACGTGGGCGATGTTGCAGGCATGGGCGCAGACCTCTTTGAGTCCTATGTGGGTTCAATCATCGCCGCCATGTCCTTGGGTGCATTCGCCTACGCGGGACAAGAGCACGTTGGAGGCATGATCATGCTGCCCATCGCTGTTGCAGGCATCGGCATCCTCGCATCGATCATCGGTACCTTCTTTGTGAAAGCCACCGACGAGCACGCACTGCACTCGGCACTGTTCCGCGGCCTGGTCGTGGCTTCCCTCGTTGTCGTGGCTGCCACTTACTGGTTGACCAACATGGACGGCATCGCCTTGCCGGAAACCCTGACAAACGGCCGTGAAGCGGGCATGAGCCTGATGATCGCTGTGGTCAGCGGTCTGGTCATCGGCGTCTTGATCGGAAAGGTCACCGAGTACTACACCTCCACCGACAGGCACCCCGTGCGGAACATCGCCAAACAGTCCGAAACCGGCGCTGCCACGAACATCATCCACGGTTTGGCAACGGGCATGGAGTCCGTGGCAATCCCCGTGCTGCTGATCTGTGTCGCGATCTTCACGGCCAACTACATGGCCGGTGTTTACGGGGTGGCGATCGCCGCCGTGGGCATGCTCTCGACCCTGGGTATTTCCCTTGCTGTCGATGCTTACGGTCCGGTTGCTGACAACGCTGGTGGCCTTGCCGAGATGGCAAAGCTTCCCCCGGAAGTTCGCGAGCGCACTGATGCCCTCGACGCTGTGGGCAACACCACCGCTGCAATCGGCAAAGGATTCGCGATCGGTTCTGCGGCCCTGACCGCCTTGGCCCTCTTCAGCGCCTTCTGCAGCCGCGCGGGCCTCGAGCAAGGCACCGAGTCTTTGGTGCTGGACATCAACTCCACCGAAGTGATCATCGGCCTCTTGCTGGGCGGCATCCTGCCGTTCCTGTTCAGCGCTTTGACCATGCGTGCGGTTGGCAACGCGGCCTTCGACATGGTCGAAGAGGTTCGCCGCCAGTTCCGCGAGATCCCCGGCATCATGGAGGGCACCGGCAAGCCGGACGCCGCTCGTTGTGTTCAGATCTCCACTGATGGCGCCCTTAAGCAAATGATTCTGCCCGGTGTGATCGCTGTTGCCGCTCCCATCGCGGTTGGCTTCTGGAATGTCGAGGCGCTCGGTGGCTTGCTGGCCGGCGCACTGGTGACTGGCGTGATGATGGCCATCTTCATGTCGAACGCAGGCGGTGCCTGGGACAACGCCAAGAAGTACATCGAAGGCGGTGCCCACGGCGGCAAGGGCTCCGATCCCCACCACGCAGCTGTGGTTGGCGACACCGTTGGTGACCCGTTCAAGGACACCTCCGGCCCTTCCCTCAACATTTTGATCAAGCTGATGACCGTGGTCAGCCTGGTATTCCTGCCCTGGTTCATCAACTGAACTAGGTAGCTCGGTACTAGATACAAAGCCACCACATTCGCCGGGGGGTCGTAAGACCCCGTAGGGAGCCATGCATCCCCCGGCGAATGTGGTGGTTTTCTAGCCTGCAGCCTACTCCCCGGTTCAGCCCCCCCCCACGCCCTAGAATCCCCCCATGGAAACACGAGTCCTAGCCGCAGCAGCTGCGCACCTAGCCGACGAGAAAAAGGCCGTCGACATTCGAGTCTTTGATGTGGAAGATCACATCAAAGTGGCCGACTACTTTTTGGTCTGTACGGGCACCAGCCGTCCCCATGTGCGCGCGATCATCGACGAACTACACATACGCCTTAAGGCTGCGGGGGCCCATCATTCCCGGGCCGAAGGCATGGACACCGGTTGGTGGGTCCTGCTCGATTACGGCGATGTGGTGGTCCATGTACTCCAGCCGGATGCGCGGGAGTTCTACAGCCTCGAAGAACTCTACGAGGGCTGCGAGGAGCTGAAATGGCAAGAGATCGCGCTGCCCGAGCTGCCTGAAGTCGCGCAGTGATACGCTAGCGCAGTGTCGGGCAAATGATCGCCCCCTGCCCAAAGGAACCCCCAGGCCCACCGGCCTGGGGGTTCCTTTGCGAAGTTGCTACGAATGCTCGCCGCACCCAATTACGGGCAAGCATCCTCGGGCCAGGATCGATAGTCTAGACCTGGATGCATTGGCACACGAGTCTAGACGAGGCCCTGAGGCGGGCTAAGGAGCGGGGCACCCCGGTCTTGCTCTATCTGCGGACTCCTTGGAGCCCCGGATGTCGAGCTCTAGAAACTGGTAGCCTGCGCGACTTACAGGTGCTCGGCGTGCTCGATCGACACTACACATGCGTGCGTGTGGACAAGGATGAGAGCCCCGAAGTCAAGGCCGCCTACGGCGATCTCGGCTGGCCTGCGCTGATCTGGTTGAATCATGGTGGTGAGTCCCTAGCGCACACGGGCTATCTACCGCCGCGAGAATTGGCCCAGCGTCTAATGCTGGGGATTGAAACCGGTAGTTCGGCGAAAGCCGCCTTGGTGGAGTGCTTCGATAAGCAAGAGGCCTGGAACAATGCGGAAGAAGGAGTGCCCTTGGCTCTCGCCGACGAGGTACTCGAACACCTCCTCGCCAGTTCCGATGAGGTGCATGGGGGTTGGGGCAAGCGCCAAAAATTCCCCCACCCCGAAGCCCTGCACTTTTCCACCGTACGTTGGTCACGCACGGGAGACGACCGCCTAAAGAAGCTTGTGCTCAACACGCTTGAGGCCATGGAAAGGGGCGCGATTCATGACGGCCCGGAGGGTGGATTTTTTCGCTTCGCTGGCAAGCCCGACTGGACCGATCCCAGTGAAGACAAACCTCTCGGTGCCAATGCCGGGCGACTGTTGACCTATCTGGAAGCCCATCAGGCTTTTGGAGTACCCTCCTTTGCAGAGACGGCCATGGGTATTTTGAATTGGTTGGAGAAAACCATGCGGGATGAGAAATCCGGTCTCTGGTGCGCCGCCCAGGACAAACAATCCGATTCCCCCGCCTGGGCTGGCGTTGGCCGCAACACGACCCTTTACACCGATCGCAACGCGCTGGCGGTAGAGGCCTTACTGAAAGCTGCGGTCGTGTTGGACCAAAGCGCTTGGCAGGAGCGCGCCCTCGACAACCTGACCTTCCTGGTCAAGAACCTGATCACCACCCGTGCGGGAGTCCACCACCAATGGCAAGGCGTGCCCCAACTTCCGGGCATGCTCTCCGACCGAGCAGCCCTCTTGCGGGCCATGGTGCAGGCCATGCACTCTGCGGGAGACAATAGCTTCCTGGTTCCAGCGGTCACCCTTGCAAGGGGAACCTTGGCCAGCATGTCCGCACCCGACGGAAGCCTGCTCGACCGACGCCACGAGCCCTCGGCCCGGGGCAGTCTGACAGAGCGCCCCGAGAACATTCACTGGAACGCTCTCTTCGCCGAGGCCTGTATCCGCCTAGGGCACATGGCCCGGGCCAAGGAACTGGTGCGCGATGGCCGCCGCATCCTAGCCGCGTTCCAAAACGACTGGCGCCGCTTCGGGCACTGGTCCGCGGCCTGGGGCCGCGCGGTGGACCTGATGCACGCCCACCCCCTGCACATCACCGTGCTGGGCACCAAAGGAGCAGACGACACCCGTGCCCTACAGCTCGCCGCCCTGCGCCCCTATGTGGCCAACCGAGTGGTGCAAACCCTCGACCCAGCCAAGGACGCAACCCTGATCGAACACGCGGCCCTACCTCGCTGGTCAGGCCCCGCCCGGGCGTTTGTGCACCAAGGATTGTTGGCCCTCGGTGAAGCCCAGGATCCCGATGAACTTGAGCAGCTACTCCGCTAGGAATCCCCCTCGCTCGGCCGGCACCGAGCTACCTTCTCAAGCTCAACGCCGGTCCAACCGTGTCGGAAACCCGCCCGAGACTCGCCGTGCGAGACGGCTTCCTTAGAAACCAGCCTCGATTCCGTTGGAGAAGTTCGACACTCCGCCCAGGTCTCGATACCAGAGTTGGAAGTTCCAGGTGGATCCGGGGGTGATGACTCCGCCGGGTGGATTGGGCAGGGTCATGGGCACGTCGAAGCCGGTGCCACTCGTGGAGGTGCCCACTAGGTTGACCAGCACGCCGCTAGCCGAGAATTGGCCAAGGGAGTTCATGGCGCCCCCGGCGACGGGGTTGTAGCGACCGATGGGTGAGCCCAAGCAAAGGGATCCAGCGCTCACGGGTACGCCGCCGGTTGCGGTGGCCGACACCAACATGAAGCCAAATTGACCCACGGGGCCGCCCACACCATCCAAGTGCAAGACGCCACCGTTAGAGGCGCCGCTGAGGGTCACAAATCCTCCGGTGGAGTTGCTGTTGGCAGGATCGCAGAAGGCATTGATCGGAGGGCCGCCCGGAGTGATGCCGGAAACGTCAAGGCCATAGTAGTTCGCATCCCCGCCGGAGCCCGGCCAAATGTGAATGCGCAGAACGCAATCCACATCGACACCGGTGCCGTTGGTCCAGGAAATGGATTCATCATCGGTACCGGAGAAACCGCAGGCTAGAGTCCCAGCGCAGCCGGAATTCTGGTCATCACTGCAAATCCCTGCCTCGTAAAGCATCGCGTCCACATCGGCGACTCCTGTGCCAAAAGTGATCGCAGCATCAAAGGTGTCACCAGCGGCGATCGTGAAGCTGAGGAAGTCGGGCTCGCTCTTGCAGACTTCAAGGTCGTAGGAACCGTCCGCCAGGGGAGCGGCGCTTGCGCAAGACTGGTTCGGACTGAATGCATCCGCTTGACAGCCGGGAGCACCTGACTCGAAAAAGATCGGGTTGCTGTAAGCGGTCAGGGATCCGTCATTCGACTCGAAATAGGCGCGCACCCAGGATCGTTGGGAAGCAACAAGGTTCATGGGCGCGGAAAAAGTCCCGACACCACTTTGACCAGCGGAGGAACCCAGGACCACTTCGCCTGCTGCTCCCACCTGCCCCATAAAGAGGGTCACGGTTCCCGTCGCCCCCACCGTATCGAAGTGAGCGCGCACATCCACCGGAGTGCTGGGGGGCGGCGTCGGAAGGGCCTGCACCGTTCCCATTTCCAAATCGACGCCCGCGTAACCAACCTCAAGCACGAGGCCAGGGCCGTTGGAAATGAAACTGCGACCAGCGCGCAGAGCGTCTTCTAGGTTCGCTTGAGTGAAGGGGCCGTCCACGAGGGCACAGTTGGCCCCGAAGGTGTGGGCCTCGTCGTGGGTATCGCTACCGGAATAGGCATACAGGCGGCGGCCAGCCAAAAGCCAATCGACCCAAGCACCCACGCCTCCACCTTGGCCGGACATGGATGTCCCGTTCCAAATCTCGACGCCATGCAGACCGCCGGCCTCTTGACCCACGGTGGCAGCACGACTGTTCCAGCCCAACTCACCCGCCGCGGGATGGTTCGCGATGGTCCAGCCCCCTTGCCCATTGACTGCGGCAATGTTTCCAAGGAAACCATTCAGCGCGGTGGAGAAAAGCCCGTTGCAAAAGCCAAGGAAACCGCTGCTTCCCCCGTAGAGCCGACTGCTGATCCCGTGCGCACCCATGTGATTGGCGGAGGGGCCGAGGAGGCAGAGCAGGTCAAAGGTATCGGATCCGGATTGCGACCCTTCCTCTTCGCTAGATAGTTCCATATCGGGGATCGCGATGAAATTTGCGTCCACCAATGCGGCGCACTCGCTCACCACCGCGCTGTACTCGGGGTCGGTGTCCACGCAGTAGCTGTGATCGGTGGAAGTGAACCAGTCAACGCCAAGGGCCTGGAACTGGGTCTTGAGCTCAGCAAGAGAGAACGAACCGGAAAGCTGAAACGTCTCGGCAGTGCAATTGTCCGAAGGCGCGCAGGCTCCCGCCGCTTCTCCGTGGCAGGAATGCACGTGCAGGTCGCCCGCGTGGATGGTGTAGCCAGCGCCGGATTCGCCGTTGCCGGAGGTGCCCGGCAGGGAGGGGAGCTTGTGGATCAAGTGGTTCAGGCTGCGCGTGCGCTGAACGCCCGAGGCTAGGCTGTAATGCAGCACCAAGTCCACACTAACCTCAGTGCCCGTAGGAGCATCGGGGAACATCAGTTGGTCCGCGGGAACGATTAAGTTGGGTTGTGCAAAAGACGGTTGCTCTCCTGCTGCAAGGCGACCACTCATGGCATGCACTCGACGCACGAGGGAGTCGCGCATCTCAAGACCGATCAAGGGGCCAAAATCGGGATCCGCGGGGTCACTGTAGACCCGTTCCTCTTCCTCCCCATGGCTGTGCCCAACGCCCTCCGGAAGGCGCTCGATGATCGCCTGCAAGTCTCCATACTCAGAATCACCCCGCAAGCTGATGTCCAGGTCACGACCCCATAGGACCGAGCCGTTGCTCTGGACCTCGACTCTGTCGAGCTGAATATCGCCCGCAACCTCGCCTGGGTGATGCACGGTCAATTGACCCACAAAAGGCAGGGGATTGCGCACGCCATCAAGCACATGCACTTCGATCACGAGATCGCGGGGTGCCTCGGCGGAATCTTGAACAGAAATCCAACCAAGGCCAGCGACAAGAAGCAAAGGAAGAGAGGAAACGGATTTTCGCATGGATGAAAGAGGTAGAGGGTCATCCCCATCCTAAGCGCAGGCCGCAAATACCGCACCCTATTGCTACGCGCCAGTCTCTAATCAGCCCTCAACCCCTCAGGAACCGCCCTTAAAAAGGGGCAGGAGAGTCCCCTCCAGTCGCTGAAACAGTTGCGAAGTGGCGCGCACATCCCTCAAGCAGTACTCGCCAATATCCTCGATGCGCCCAGCACGATATGCCTTGGCCACCTGACTGCCGTCAATCGACCCCTTAGGGCTCTCAACATCGAAGCGGCGGCACCAGTAATCCAGCGAAAACCGATCACGGCTCGCACCTTGATAACCGAGTACATCAAACAAATCGCAGTGGTCGCTGAGGTCATAGCGATAGGGCACGAGGTTGCGGGAAGGAGCAATGCCCAGTTGGGCCGAGCGCGTCATCAACACGGGCCCGTCGTAACCGCGGCCATTGAAGGTCACCAGTCGAGTGCGCTTGCCCTTGCCACTCGGATCCACCAACTCCCAAAACCGGCGCAAGATTTGGGCTTCCGATCCCCGTTCGATCTTTGAATGGGAAACCTTCTCCCAAACCTGTTCCGGTTCCTCATCGCCCTCCAACAACAACATGCCACGCTCCTCATCCACGAGCCACATGCCAATCGCAATCACCTTCCCCAGACCTGGAAACAAGGCGGTGCGCTCGCGCACGGATTCACGCGCAGCATCGTCGCGCTGCTTGTTCATCAAGTAACCACGGGTAATCTCGTCAACCTCCTCCCACGGGAGGCCAGCGACTTCGATGTCATAAACCAAGTTGGGGGCAGAACTCATGGGCCCAGTCTAGCCCGATCAATGACCCTGAACGCAGCAAGTAGCCGAGGTGCCGAGCCCTGAAGGCCCTAGAGACTCATGCCCGCGCGTACGGGCGCTGGCAGTGGATAGAAGATAAGTTGGGTCCCCTCCAACTAGCTCCCTTGGGGATCATGATATACCTTGGACGGTGACAATCAGCCCAGCAGCCCTCAAAGGCCCTTGAAGTAGCTTGGCTTCAAGACCCCCAGCAGTTCGAGGATCTCCCCTCGCCGGGCCAAGGAAAGACGCACGAAGCGGTCGAAGGCTGGAGCTCCGGTCAGAACCGCGTGCAACTTGGTGCGCACCAAGTCCCCGACCTCGGGGGGCAAAGTGTCCCAACTAGGATCCAGAATCAGCCAGCTGCAGGGATAACGCATGAGGCGCGTAGAAAGGTCAAAATCCCGCAGGGAACGTCCAGCAGAGTCTCGCGTCGCGTTACGCCCAAAGTCGCTGGCGAAACTGCTAGAGCCCTGAATTGGGCCCTTGAGGGGTGCCTCCCGGTGAAACAAGAGTCCGTCCAAGAGCCGCTCCGCTTGGTGCTCAAGAATCTCGATCGAAGAGGAGGAGCGCCGGTCCGCAGACTCTCCCAAGAGCGGGGCCAGAACTCGATCACGCTCCAGGGCAGAAGCCACTTCCAGGCGCGCCTCGGTCATGCGGTTGTGCAGGTCCAATTGGTGCTCCAGCACCATCAGGGCCAGCAAGTCAGAACCTTCGCTGGGGTAATGCAAGCGCTTGAGACGCGAGGCGAGAGACTCTGGTGCTGAGTGTTCGGCAGCAACCAACGGGCCCTCTTCATCAGTAGTGGTGCGATTTCCAAGGTGCGGCTGCCCCCCCGTATCGCCAGTCACAAACCAACCACCCCAACGCTTGGCCAAGGGCGTAGTGTGATCCACAAGATTCGACCCAAAACCGAGTATCGGAATCCCATCCGCAGCGGGGTGCACGGAACGGGCCAAGAGCCCCGGGCGATTGTGTGTGAGGGGTCCTCCGTGGCAGGTCAGGCAGTCTTCTCCGTGGACCGTCAAACGCGGACGCTTGGTGTTGGACTGATCAATGGTGAAGAATCCGGGCCCCTCTGCCTCGCCCAAGGTGATCACTTCCACAACCGGCGCCCCAGGAATCCACCCCAGGTAAACATCGTCGCCGAAGAACAGAGCCCGCGGCTGGTGGGAAGAGATGCGCGTATTTTGAAAACTGGTTTGGGAGAAGACCAAGGTCTGGGCGCTGGGGGGTATCTCCAAGACCTCAAGCAGACCTGTTAGCCAACCAGTTTCGGAACTCCAGGGCTGCCGATCCAAATCCCACCCGGCGAGCCGCTGGGCTAGGCGATCAGGCGAGGCGGATTCCGGGACAGGCTCCTGGGGTGAGAGCAGCCCGAGCAGCGCAGTGATGAAGGGAACCAGATAGGGCATGTCCTCACCAGTCTAGCCCGATCGATGACCCTGAACGCAGCCAGTAGCCGAGGTGCCGCGCCCTGACGGCCCTAGAGACTCTTGCCCGCGCGGACAGGCACGAGCAGTGCTGCCGTGCCTCGGGCGCGCCAGAAGCCAATCGCCAATAGGCACAACAACCAGCTGCTCTGGCTTAGGATATCGCGCCATCCAGGGGGCACCAGAGGAGTCACGCTGCCGCAACCTCCGCCCACATGGACCTCAATGCTGCCGGTGTAGGAGTAGACGCCGGTCAGCATGACGGCCTGACCTGTGAGCGAATCGCGCAACATGACTGCGGCTGAGCCCGCGGTCCCAGGGGGCGCGGTTACCTCGATTTGGTTCTCAGTGACCGACACGATCGGGGCAAGGGTTCCTCCCTGACCGGTTTGTGGGTTGGCACCGAAGACCACTTCCAATTCGGAGTGCATTTGCATGCCGTTCAACAGCACCATGTTCCCGCCCTTGTCCGAGCCGTTTGCGGGGCTGACCCCCGCGAGGACTGGGTCTGGTTTGCTTTCGTACTGGAACGCCGAGCTAGCCACCTCGCCCGTTGGCATGGTGACCGTCAAGATGTACGGCCCGCCAGGCACGCCGCCGGTGGTCACCACTTCGATTATGGTGGGCGAAAGCACAGTGACCAAGGGCTGGTAGGCCCCGTCGATGTGCACGCTCGAACCCACCTGGAAATCGCTGCCACTGATCCTCACGAGGGTTCCTCCGTTGGACTGTCCAACCCCGGGGAAGACGGTGGCAATTACCGGATCCGCTTGAGCAGTAAACCCATTGGCTTTACGCCCTTCGACTCCACTGCGGTCCATGACCACCACATCATGAATGCCTCCAATCGTCGGCCTGAGCAACAAGCGCAGGCTTGTAGGGCTGACAAGAATGGCTCCTTCGGGCTGACCTTCCTCATAGATTTGGTCGCCGATGATCACCCGGCAGCCGGGCCGGAAATCCGTACCAGAGATTGAGATTGCTACGCCACCGGTACCTATCGCGGCGGAGGGACTGACTGTGGACACGGTGGGGTTGGGTGGCGTGACTTCTAACCCTCCCACTAGGATCTCTAGGTTTCCAAGGGGATCGGTCACGGTCAGATCAAAGTGTCCCAAGGGTACGTCGGCGATACAAGTCACCTGAAACTGCACCGAAGTCCCGTTCCAAACAGTGGGCGTCACCACGACGGTCGGATCGGAGGCCTCCAAGATACTGCCTGGCACCAAACCGGCCCCACGCAAGACGTGCGAGGTGGTCTGCCCCATAATCACGCGCTGAGGAAAGTCATCGTAGCTACGACCCAACGAAAGACTCGTGTTTGCAAGTGCCGTGTGGCCGCCGATGCTCGTGGTGCTATTCCCCGTCACGACCGCCTGCCCCAGCTCAGTTGCGCCGAAGTTCGTCTGGATGGTGTACCAAGAGGACAGGTTCATTGCGCTCACGGGCTGATCCAGAGGCACTGCCAGTACGCTGTAGGTGCCGGGATCTAAAGCCTGCACAGTGAATGCGCCGGAATTGTTGGTCAAGATCGCGCCGGTGGTTCGGCCGAGGCTGTCGCGCACACTGATATGCGCACCGATCACCGGTGACCCATCGGACCGAGACAGAGTCCCGGCAATACGACCGAACGAACCGGCGGGATACATGTGGCGCAGGCCACCCGCATCATCGGCTGAAACGCTGCGATGCAGAATCACACTCGGATCCACATAGGGGAACATGGTTGCCCCAGCGACTCCCGAGTGATCGAGGCCCAACAGATGCCCCAATTCGTGGGTCGCCACGTCTTGGATGTCAAAGCGTCCGCCTTGTCCCTTGGTGGTGAACTGATAGCCCCCACCGTTGAAGAGCACATCCGCGTCGATGATCGAGCCGGTGGTATAAAAGGTCAAGGGCGTGACCGCCACGGTCCCGCTGCCAGGCCCAAAGTAACCGGACTGGTTATTCTCGTCGAACATCAACAGGTGGATGTCGTCGGATTGCCAGTCCGTGCGCGCCTTTTGGGCGGAACTTTGCACTTCGACCAGGGTCGCTGTGGTTGAGGTCACATCGTTCCAGGCAGCTATTGCGTTGCGCAGGGCCACGGCATCACTCCCATCACTGATGTTATCGGAGCCGTTGGACTGAATGACCACCGACACACTGGACGGATTGCTCCAGAAAATCGCTTGCCCGTTTCCATCATAGACAATGCGGACGTGCGCCGCGGCGAGGGCAACTAGCAGCGCTGCAGAAACCCAATGAATGACTCTGGCTCTACTCAACATTAGCGTTGCTCTCCCCGGCGCACGTTCAACCGCGCCTGCAAACGGGAAATCACCTCGGAATAGTCAAAGACGCTGCCGCCCTCCCCTTCGCGTAGACCGGCAATGCCGGTAAAGCTCAACCCCGCATGATCCTGTTCCAGAGTCCGGCGGCCATCAAAGCCACGGCCCAAGCGCAACCTTCCCTGGCCGAGCCCCACGGGGATGCGCATACCAGAGGTAGTTTCCGGACCAAGCAGCAGGAGGCAATCCTCGCCGAGGCTAAGCTTGGGCATCCCAGGGATCACAGTCACGCGGCCCGAGGCCAAGGCGCCACCGGGCAGGGTCACGGTGCGGCGTGCGCGGGATTCACCCCATAGGGTGCGGTCCACAAGCATCTCGTACTCTGTACGTATCGTCCCGTCAGCGGCCTGAAAGGGCCGAGCGGAGGCCACAGTCCCTACGAGCACCAAGTCAGACAAGTCGGCCTGCTGTTCTAGGTCCATGCGCAAAACGGTTGCCGCGGAAGGTTGGTCTGACCGGGGCCAAGAAGCGGCGACTACCAGAGTCACCGCGAAGAAAAAGAGTAGAGCTCTCATGAGACGCTGGGCGTGCACCCCGGGGGAAAAAGGGGTTCGCACACCCTCTTCTTCGATAGAGCGGGATTGGCCTCTGGAGCATGGGCCCCACAGTCCCTAATTGGGACACGCCAGGGGCCAGCGGATAGCATTGCTTGCGGTTCCCTGTTTCAAAACGAGAGGGGATCTCGCTTTAACCCAAACGGCTGAGCAACGGACTAAGCAGAAACCCCGAGACCAGCAGTGTGCTACTTTTTGGTCGGAACCAATCCCCATGGATGCAAAACGACTACTCGAGCGCATGTGCATGCGACGCAAAATGCCGCTCCACCTAGGCCTCAGCCTGCTACCCCTTCTTGAGAGGGCGCTGGTCTCAGAGCCTCCTGTCCGCGATCGTATCCTGGTCTTGACCGATGAGGCATTAGCTCATGGCCAGGACCATCCCACCCATGATCTCTTGGAAATCGTGCAGCAGAAACTGGACCAGGATGTGCTCAAGGCACTTGCCCGGACCCTGCACAGTTGGGATCCCAGGCCCGAGGCCCTGTTGACCATCGACCTCCCCAAGGAAATCTTCCCCAAAGACCTGTTTGGCTGGGAAAGCGAGGACGCTGGCGAGGACGCAGCCTAGGCTAGCCCCGCCTCTCACAGAACAAGACGGCCCGCCTCTCAGCTAAGAGAGGCGGGCCGCCTGCATGGTTTCAGGAGCGATGATCAGTGATCTCGCTTCTCGGTACGCTGCCGACGGCGTTCGCCGCGGTCATGGTCGTCGCCGCGGCCTTGGCCACGGTCTTGGCCGCGCTCACGGTCTTGGCCGCGCTCACGGTCGTCTCCACGGTCACGGTCGTTTCCACGGTCACGGTCACGGTCGTCTCCGCGCTCACGGTCGTCTCCACGGTCACGGTCGTCGCCGCGGTCACGGTCTTGGCCGCGCTCTCCTCGGTCGGCGCGACCGCGTCGGTCATCACCCCGGGGTTGATCGGTACGCCGATCACTGTCCGACTGCTGTATGCGCTGACCAATGACCTGACGCATGCGTCCGAGAGCACCTCGCAGTTCCTCCACTTCCCGGCGGAGGTCTTCGACTTCGCGACGAAGTTCATCGGCCTGGTTCGGACCATTACCGCGGAAACGCTGAGGCTGAGAGCCGCGCGTGCCCCTCATTTCGAATGTAGGGCCACCACGGCCACGTGACTGCTCGCGGCCCTGCCAAGCACCGCCAAAGGGTCCCCTCTTGAATCCGTGAGCCGCGTGCGGGTTCTCGCTGCCGTGAGCATTGGGCGCCATCATTGATTTTCCGCGGACGACATTGCCACCGGGACCTTCAGGGCCGCCGAAGAAGAACACATTGCCGCCAGGTCCTCCGTGCTCCATACCTTTCCACTCGAAGATTTGCCCACGACGGTCGGAAGATCCCTCTTCGCAACAGTCCTCGCACTCGCCTTCGTCACAGCACTCGCCTTCGTCGGAGTCGAGCAACTCAAACACCACATGCCCGGACTCGTGATCTTCGCTCAGCAGGCGACGCACGCGGAGGTGGGGTCCGTCCTCATCCCCATGCTCCCGGTGCAGAATTTGGCGACTTCGAGAAGCTGAACGAGGGTGGTTTTCCCCATGGCCTCCGTCTAAGTCTCTTTCCACGTTGACATGGACCTCGACCTCTCCTTCTAGGTCGCCGAGCAATTCCCGGATGTTCAGTGCAAAGTCTTTGGGCAAACCGTGCTCGCCGCCTCCCATACTCTCACTTGTAATGCGCTTGATGAGCTGCTCGACCGCATCAGCGTCAAGTCCAGGGTGTGTTCCAAGCGCCACGCGAGGTCCATGCACCATGCCTTCAAGGTCGCTAGGCTCCAAACCACTCACACGCTTGGGCTCAGAGTCGCCAGGGCCTTGGATCCAGACCTCCGTGTGGACACCCTCGGGCAGATCGGAGATGTTGACATCACCGTTTGATTCGACGGTTGCTTCGATCCGGATTTCGTGGAGGCCCTCGTCCTTGCCCTTGATCCAAAGATTGCCGCTCTGGGCGCCTTCACCATCATTCGGTTTTGACCGTGCTGCACGAAGGCGGCGCACGCGGGGGTGGGGGCCGTCCTCAGATTCCCCTTCTTCGAGCTCCTCACCTTTATCCATGGCATCGAGCTCACGCAGGACTGCTTCCGCTTGGGCTTGCTTAGCTGCAACTTGCTCGGGGGTGTCCCCTACGATCCAGGGCTTGCTCGGATCGGCCTGGATGATCATCGGCACGGCAGGCACGGAACGCCTACGAGCCACCTTGGGAGTCTCAGTGGGAGCCCCCTTCCCAGTGCCTTCGATTTGGGCGAGGGTAGAAAGGGTCACGGTGTGATTGAACCGCTGATTCTTGCGGGCACCGCGCACGACCACTTCACTGCCGGCTTTAAGATCCGCAAGATCATCTATCGAGGCACCTTTGCGAAAGTCAAACTCACCGATCATGACGATCCGATCGCCTTCGGCCAGGCCGGCCTTGTCGGCGGGTCCGCCGGGCATCACGCCATTGACGATGATCCCGCCGTCAGTGACATCCATGTAGATGCCAATGTAGCCACGCTCATCATCGGCGGCGCTCACCTGCATCTCGCTGACCTCATGACCAGGAAGAGCATCAGATAGGCCAGCGGCCCGCTGAACAGTTTGGACAGAGGAAGCTGTGGGGAACCAGAGGGCGGCGTTGCTGCCTCCATCTTGGGGAACGGGAAATACGGAGGCCGCCAGGGCCATAAGAATAGGTGTAGAAATCATGATCGGTAGGGTCAGGAGCAAGCGGTTCATTACGCAAGTCGACGCCCATAGTGGGTTGCGGGAGAGTATTCGGGGTACTTATCGTCATTCTTTACAAAAGAGACGCATTAAGGGGGATCTAGGGCCCCATGAGGGCGATTGAGCGACTCTGCCGACCGCGACACTACCCCCTCTGGAGCGTCCGTTCGTGGGGCACAAGATCAGTCGAGGAGCGCTTCAATCGCCCTCGCCAACCCCTGTGCATGGGGGTCCCGAAGCATATTGGTGTGGTGTCCGCCCACGACGTGAACATCCACACCCCCATCTGCGTAAGGCGTCCACCCTCCGGTGCGATCCCGGAGCGAATGGAAGAGGGGCCGGGTCTTGGCGCGAAAGAGGGTCACGATTCCGGGATAGGTCTCGGGCTGATATTGAGACCATTCCCGCAAGTTGGATTCCTTACGCTGAATGACCTGCACCGGGAGATCTTGAAGATCAAAGTAGTCTTCAAGATCTAGCCGAATTCGGGGAGTTCGTTTCATCGACCTTCTCCCCCTTTTCTGCAGAGACTTAAAGCCGCGCAACACTCGACGCGCAAGGTATGTTGGCGAATGAGCAAGCAAATCGTCGCGAATCCAACGGGGAAGATTCATCCCGAAGGCAGGGATCGCCATGAAGGTGCCAACAATCGTCGCCGCACTCCGGGCCGTGGGCCAACTGTCGAGGATACCTAGCAACTCGACTTCCCGGTCAACACTGCGCAACTGGCGTGCAATTTCAAAGGCAACACGCGCCCCGTAGGAGTGGCCCACAACACAAAAACGCCCACTAGGACGATGGGCCACAAGCGCCTTCACATAAACCTCGGCCATATCCTCAACCAAGGCGCCCTCAAGTTCATCGACACCAAACGGCTGCTGAATGCCATAAACCGATCGCCCTTCGAAGCGAGCTGCGAGGTCTCCCATGGTCTCTAGATCACCGGCGATCGAATGGATCAAATAGACCGGTGTGGCCGTGGGACTTCCCGCTTGCATGTCCACAATACATTCGAGCTCTGGGCAGGAGTCAGAAGCCAGAGCTACGAGCACCTCATCGATCGATTGGTTGTCGAACAGGAGCGTACTGGACACCGGGCGGCTGAGTCCTTCGGCGAGTTCGCCGGCTAGGGAGAAGCGATCCACCGAATCGAGGCCAATCTCATCAAAACTGCTCTGCAGAGTGATTGTCTCGGATGCTTCGACCGCTTGATCGGCGATCTGCACAAGGAGCCAAGTTCCGATGGCCACGGGGCCACTTCCCGCGTTCAGATCCACCGAGGTAGAGGTGGCTGAGCCCAGGGGGCCGGGATCAACAGATGTGGATTCGAGATTAGGTTTCCGCATGGAATTAGATTGCCGGGACTACCGTCCCAGAGAGGTAGCACTGTCGAGCGGCATGGCGTTGGACCTTGCCACTGGAAGTCTTGGGGAGGGTGCTCGCACGAATGATCTGTACGGCGTTCACTTTGAGTTGATGGTCAGCTGTAACCGCCGCCCGAATTCTGGCGACAAGTTCTTCTTGGGTCACTGGGTTTGGCGCATCCGCGCTGAATGCGTCGCGGGAGACCTCCACCAGAAGACCGACCTTTTCCTCGGCATCTTGCTCATAGGCAAAGGCCGCTACACCGCCGGGACGCACAGCTGGATGACAACTGTCCACAGTCTTCTCGATGTCCTCAGGATGATGATTTCGCCCCGAGGAGATGATCAAGTCCTTCAAGCGCCCGGTCAGGTAAAGCTCCCCATCGTATATGAAACCCAAGTCCCCCGTTCGCAGATAGGGACCCTGCCCGTCGCTTGTCCAAGCACCAAAGGTGGCCTCGGATTCCTCCGGTCGTTTCCAATAGCCCTGGGCCACGCTCTCCCCGCGCACCCACACCTCACCCAGGGTGCCGTCGTCGAGCACAGTCCGGGTCTTAGGGTCCAACACCGCCAAGTCATGATCACAAATGGCCTGGCCGCAGCTGACGAGCTCCAAGCTACGCTCGCTGGATTCCGTTGCGAGGCGCGGGGTGCCTGCCTCAAGGGCGGGTGCGTCAAAAGAAGTGACCAACGGCTCATCACTGCAGCGAACGCCCGATGCGTACAGCGTCACCTCTGCTAGGCCGTAGCACGG
>Ga0206679_10001415_pt1 | contig 19824 bp, 9 predicted proteins | sample M110012015metaG_FD_155464 | JGI IMG/M metagenome (GOLD analysis project Ga0206679, IMG submission 155464) | Ammonia-oxidizing marine archaeal communities from Monterey Bay, California, United States - M1 100m 12015 | ecosystem: Environmental > Aquatic > Marine > Intertidal zone | place: USA... | reverse complement strand
GTAGAAACATGATTATGTACTCTACTGAAGGAGGAATGGATATTGAAGCAGTTGCTGAAGAAACTCCACACTTAATCTTTCATGAAGAAATAGATCCTAAGGTAGGTTTAACAGGATTCCAGTGCCGTAAGGTTGCTTTTAACTTAGGTTTATCAGGTGCTGCATTCAAGGATATGACTAAATTCGTACACGCACTATATACTGCTTACGATAAAACAGATTCTTCTTTATTTGAGATTAATCCTGTACTTAAAACTTCTGATGCTAAGATAATGGCTGTTGATGCTAAGGTATCCTTAGATGCAAATGCTTTATTCAGACATAAAGATTTTTTGGAGTTGAGAGACACAAGAGAAGAAGATGCTACTGAAGTAGAAGCAGGTGAGTTTGGCTTAAACTTTGTAAAGTTGGATGGTAATGTTGGTTGTATGGTAAATGGTGCAGGACTGGCTATGGCAACAATGGATATTATTAAAATGGCAGGTGGTAGCCCAGCTAACTTCTTGGATGTTGGTGGTACTGCTGATGCAAAGAGAGTTGAACAAGCTTTCCGTATTATCCTAAAAGATGAAAATGTAAAAGCGTTATTAGTGAATATTTTTGGTGGTATTGTAAGGTGCGACAGAGTAGCACAAGGTATTGTTGATGCTTATAATAATATTGGAAATATTGATATTCCTTTAATTGTTCGTTTAGAAGGAACAAACGCTACTGAAGCTAAAAAATTAATTGATGAAAGTGGATTGCAAGTAGAGTCAGTAATATTATTACAAGAAGCGGCTGATAAAGTTGCTGAAGTGTTGGCGTAAATTTAATGTTCTAAAATACATCAGAAAAAGCCGAGCATTTGCTCGGCTTTTCTTATTTTTTACTTCTTCTGTACAATAAATAACTACCTATTAAACCAATTATCACAAGACAGAAAGAAATTATCTCAGCCTGAGTAATTCCTCCTAAAATATTATATTCTGTGTTAATTCTTATCTTTTCAATGAAAAAACGCTCAACACCATTTAGTGCAAGATAAATACAAAACAATATTCCTGGAATTTGGATTCGTTTACGAATAGCCCATAAAAAGCTAAAAATGAGTAAGCACATAACTACTTCATAAAAAGCAGTTGGCCAAACAGGGTTAGCTAGTTCCATACAAAAATTTCCAACACACCCTTCAATAGGAATTCCAGCATTTATTACATTATGAGGAAAAGTAAAACTCCACATCCAATCAGGAAGAAAAGCCATCCATTCAGGTTTAGGAGCTAAGTTGTCAATTCCCCAATCACCATCCCCTGAAAGCTGGCAACCAATACGCCCAACACCATAAGCAAGCATTAGGGCAGGGGCTGCAGCATCAATCAAATGTAGCGTGTTAATTTTATATTTTCGAGCATACCAAATTACGGAAATAGCACCTGCAATTAATCCCCCATAAAAGGTAAGTCCGCTAAAGGCAATAAGTTGCCCAATTGGGTCAGCTAAAAACTCACCCATATTTTCTAAATTATGGAAAACCTTAGCACCAATAATCCCGGATACAGCAGCAATCATGGTCATATTACCAACTAGTTGATATGGGTGAACCGTTTTTTCAATTTCCTTAGGTGTCGCTAATTTTGTTTTTTGGTTATCCTTCCACTTTAGGTAAACCGAAATAGCGGCTATAAGAATACCTCCCATAAAATTTCCTCTTGTTGAAAGGATAAAATCCTGAGGATTTGCTACCAAATCAGCATAATGAAAGAAGGCTTCAATGAATTTAAATCCAATAAAAAAACCTGTGATAAGGCTACTTGCAATATCAGTAATACTTAATGGTTTCCCGATAGTTTCTTTAACTGTAGTTGCACTAAGGTGTCCTTCTTTCTCTTTTCGTTTTAATTCTTTAGTGATTACATAGGATGCTGCTAAAAAAGCAATAGCAACCCAAAACCCAAAAGTTTGAATGGGAAGCGGAATATCTATTCCAAATAAATCTGAAATTAAGTGGCTTATTGTTGGGTACATATTTTAGTTGTTAGTTGCTGGTTATTAGTTGTCAGAAGATTTAGTTGTTTGTTTGAAAAAATGTTCAAAAACGAGTTCCTTCATTTATAATCAGGATGACAACATTTTTTTGATTATCAAATCAACACATTATCAAATTAATTGCGCTTTCATTATTCCGTCCTCATCAATTGCTAGGAGCTTAACTTGTTGTTTTGTTCTGCATTTTTCTGCATTAAAAGGAACTTTTATTTTGATGTAATTATTAGTAAATCCGAATAAGTAACCTTCTTTATCTTCTTGTTCGAAAAGGGCTGTATGTTCTGTATTAAGGTATTTTTCATAAAATACTCTTTGCAGTTTATTTGACAAGATTCTTAACTGTTTACTCCTATCCGCTCTATCTGGTTTTGATACAACACCATCCATTTCAATAGCAGGTGTATTTTCTCTTTCAGAATACGTAAATACATGCAAGTAGGAGAGTGGTAAATCCTTAATAAAGTTCAGGGTTTTATCAAATTCTTCCTGAGTTTCTCCTGGGAAACCTACAATTACATCTGCTCCAATACATACATCTTTTACTTCACTTACAATTTTTTCAATCTTGTTGCGGTAGAGTTTGGTTTGGTAACGTCTTTTCATTTTACCCAACACTACATCCGAACCTGATTGCATAGGAATATGAAAATGAGGCATAAACTTATTGGAATTTTTAACTAATTCAATTACTTCATTGCTAATTAAATTAGGCTCAATAGATGAAATTCTGTAACGCTCAATTCTTTCCACTTTATCTAATTCTGCCACAAGGTCAGCAAAATTTCTATTGTCATTCTTATCTTTGAATTCTCCAATATTTACTCCAGTAATTACAATTTCCTTTATTCCTTTATCAGCAATGTCATTTGCATTTGCAATGATGTTTTCTATGCTATCACATCTGCTCTTTCCTCTAGCTAAAGGTATGGTGCAATACGTACAAGGATAGTCGCAACCATCCTGGATTTTCATAAATGAACGTGTACGGTCAGCAAGTGAATAGGATGAAAAATAATCTAAGTCATTAATTTCACAGCCATGAACTTGAGTAGTTTCAACTGTATTTAAATCAGTAAGTAGTTTTGGCAAATTGAATTTTTCATTAGCACCAAGTACCATGTCTACTCCTTCAATATCACTTATTTCTTTTGGTTTTAGCTGTGCAAAGCATCCTGTAACAACAATAAATGCTTCAGGGGAAGTCCTTTTTGCTTTTCTGATTATTCTTCTACACTCTCTGTTAGCATTTTCAGTAACGGAGCAAGTATTAATCACATATAAATCAGCTTTATTCTCAAATTCAGTTTTATTAAAACCAATATCGACTAACTGCCTACCAATGGTAGAAGTTTCTGAAAAATTGAGCTTACAACCCAATGTATAAAAGGCAACTTTTTTATTAACAAACATAGTGCAAAAGTAGAAAATCAAAAAGGTTTAGCAGAATTGTAACTTAATATTTTTTCGGCCGTTTTATCAAGTAGGTTAATCCTATTAATTAATACCCAAAACCATGACATTACTTATACTTAGTTTCTTATCTAAAAAAAGATTTAGTTTGCTAAAAAGTAAGCTATTAAATCTTTTCCTAATCCTTGTAGCCATGCTAATTTCCAGTAGTGCAAGCCCACAAGTAAGTGCTGATTTTACGACATTCTCAGCTAATACCGGATGTGGATCGTTAGTTGTTGAGTTTCAAGATATATCAACAGGGAGCCCTGACACATGGTTCTGGGATTTTGGAAATGGTAATTCCTCAACCTTAAAAAACCCTACAGCTATTTATGCGAATTCAGGAGTGTATGATGTTACTTTACTTGTTTCAAACAGTGGTTCCAATGACACAAAAAATTCAACAGGGTTAATTAAAGTGTATGAAAATCCTATAGCAGAATTAACAACTATTACACCTTCAAATGGGTGTATGCCTCTTATTGTTGATTTTGAGGATTTATCCTTTACTAATAATTCAATTGCTAATTGGCAATGGGATTTTGGTGATGGAGGAGCAAGTAATTTGCAAAATCCAATTTATAAGTATACTACTGATGGTGAATTTTCAGTTTCTCTTATTGTAACTGATGTAAATGGCTGTCAAAGTTTGTCAACAGAAATAAACCTTATTGACGTTTATAAAGTGCCAACAGCTGATTTTATAGCTGACATTCCTTTTTCTTGCAATCCGAATGAATTAGTAAGTTTTACAAATAATACATTAGGTGCTGCAATTTATACTTGGGATTTTGGAGATGGAACTATATCAAATTTATCTAACCCTACACATTCTTTTTCTTCAGGATTGTATGATGTTTCTCTTTCTGCTAAAATTGGAACTTGTGCTGACACTTTGGTACTTAATAATTATATTACAGTAGGAGAAATACTTAATTCTGATATTACAGTAGATGTAAATAGTGGTTGTGAAAATTTATTGGTTAATTTTACAGATATTACTACTAACTCTCCTGATACTTGGTTATGGGACTTTGGAGACGGTACAACTTCTATTTTACAGAACCCTTCACATAATTATTTAAATGGAGGCATCTATGATGTAACCTTAACAACTAGTAGAGGTGGTCAATGTTTAAATAGCCGTACATTCTTGGGTGTTATTGAGGTGTATGAGAATCCTGACATTCAGCTAATTGCCGATACAACTTATGCTTGTACTGTTCCTTTTGCAGTAGAGTTTGTTGATGCTACAGTTAATGCTGTAAGCTGGGATTGGGATTTTGGAAATGGAACAAGTTCAAACCTTGCAATCTCATCTGTTTTATATACTAATTATGGGAGTTATGATGTAAGCCTTACAGTAACAAATACCAAAGGTTGTACTCAAACTAAAGATTACGGTAGTTTTATTGATGTTGAAAAAATTAATATTGATATCAGTGCTTCAGCTATGAGTGGTTGTATGCCTTTTGATGTTAATCTTATTGATAGCACAAATTCAATTCGACCATTAATTGACTGGAGCTGGAGCTTTGGAGATGGTAATTTTGCAAATATTCAAAACCCCGCACACCAATATACTACAGCAGGGTTGTTTGATGTAAGTTTGTTTGTTATGAATGATTATGGCTGTATTGCTAATGTGAATTTTCCTGATTATATTAAAGTAGATAAAGCTCCTATAACTGATTTTGAAGCAACACCCATTATTAGTTGTGCAGGACAGAATATTGATTTTTTTGATATTTCTACTTCAATTGCTTCAATTACAAATTGGTTTTGGGATTTTGGTGATGGTAGTACTTCTAATTTACAAAACCCAATGTACCAATATCAGCTAACAGGAACTTATGATGTAACTCTTGTTACAGGAATTAATAATTGTACAGATACATTAAGGTTTTCAAACTACATTGAGGTTATTGAGCCAACTGCTATTTTTATTGAGGAATATAATTGCGATAACCCTTTAACTGTTGTGTTTGAAAACTTTTCGATAGGTGCTGATAATGTATTTTGGGATTTTGGAGATGGAAATACTTCTAGCCAATTAAACCCTATTCATACTTATGCGATTAAAGGAAATTATGATGTTATTTTATCTGTTACTAATAATATTACGGGTTGTACTCATGAATTTATTAAACCAGTTACACTCACTATTCCTGAAGCTAGTTTTGATTACTTAATTAATGCTAATAATGGCTATGAGGATTCGGTGGGTTGTGCTCCTAAACAGGTTTTTTTAAATAATACTTCTGAGGATTGGGATTACTACAAAGTTTTGTGGTCAGATGGTTATGTGGGTTATGGAAGAGTAGATCATTTGTTTGTTACAGATGGTATTTTTGATGTAGCTATGATAGTAACTGATATACATGGTTGTAAAGATACTATGACTCGAACTAATATGTACCGTATTAATGATGTTGTTGCTGATTTTGGAATTGTGAATGTATTAGGTTGTGATTCAATGCTAGTTGATTTTGAAGATCTTTCACTTCCTGCTTCTTCAGTAGTTTGGAATTTTGGGGATGCTAGCGCTAATAGTGTTTTAAATTTCCCCCAGCATATCTATTATGCTGAAGGTTTTTATGATGTTACTCTTTATGCCGAATCAGTTGATGGTTGTAAAGATACTTTGGAACGCTTAGAATACATTCAATTTCAATATCCTGTTGCTGATTTTACTTCAAATATTCAGGGAATTTGTCCTGATGACATAGTACAATTCAGTAATTTATCTGATGGAATAGGAATAAAGAGCGCTTGGGATTTTGGAGATGGAACACAAAGTAATCAGATAAATCCTACACATTCATTTACAGCAAATGGTTTGTATGATATTTCTCTTTTAATTACAGATTCATTTGGTTGTTCTAACAATGTGATTTTACCTCAACATATTGAGGTGTTAGCCCCAACTGCTGATTTTATTACTGCTGTGGTAAGTTCAAATTGTCCTCCTTTAATTTCTAATTTTACTAATCTTTCAACTGTTGATGTTATAAATTGGGAGTGGGTATTTAGTGATGGTGGGAATTCCTTAGTTGCTAATCCTTCCCATTTATTTACTACATCAGGTAATTTTGATGTTTCATTAATTGTAACAAATCAATATGGTTGTAAAGATACTTTGGTGCAGAATGGATTAATTGATATTGCAGGCCCTATGGGTAGTTTTAGTATTTCGGATACTTTAGTTTGTAAAAATGATAGTGTTCAGTTTATTCCAGTAGTAAGTAATACTGATTTATATTTATGGGACTTTGGAAATGGGAATTTATCTACAGATAGTTTTCCTACACCAGTTTATGCAGCTGATGGGGTATTTCTTCCTAGTTTAATTATTGAAAATGCATCAGGATGCCAGCTTACTATAAATAATTCAGATACAATTAGAGTTCGTTCGGTTAATGTTGAAGCTGGAATTGATGTAGAGATTTGTGAAGGGGAGCAGGTGCAACTAAGCGCGACAGGAAATGCTACACAATTTGCTTGGAGCCCTACACTTACACTTACTAATCCAAATCTTAGTAACCCTATTGCTAATCCTACAATTGATGTGATGTATTATATTCATCATTTTGATGGGATGTGTGATGCGATTGATTCTGTGTTTGTAAAAGTGAATAATGAAGTGCCTACACCAACTTTTACTACCGTTAATCACTGTGATGGCGATACAGTTCAGTTTAGTGGAAATTCAGGTTTACTTACACCTAATATTGCTTGGGAGTGGAGTTTTGGAGCAAGTACCCAAAATCCCTTACAACAACTGACTTTAGGAACTAATACTATACAATTAATTGCTTTAAATTTGGATAATAATTGTAGTGATACTCTTGTGCAGCAAGTTGAAATTCACCCTTTACCTCTTGCTAATTTTTCTGTAACAGAAGTATGTTTTGGAGAGCAATCTAATTTTATAAATACTTCCTCAGCTAATGTGGTGAATTGGGAATACAATATGGCTGACGGAGTTGGTGTTTCTTCTTTGCAAAATCCTAATTATACTTACTCAAATGTGGGTATATTTTACCCAAGTTTAATAGTAACTTCTGATTTTGGTTGTAATAGTAATTTTACTACAAGAGTAGAAGTAAATGAAATACCATTTGCTGATTTTTTAGTTGAAAATAGTTGTATTGGAGAAGAAAATAAATTTATTGATGTATCAACTATTACAAATGGATTGATTAGCAATTGGGAATATGTTTTTGGAGATGGAACTTCAAATGGAATGTCCTCAACTGAACTGCACGAATATGCATTAGCAGGAAACTACAATGTAACCTTAAATATTATTTCAGATAAAGGTTGTGAAAGTAGTACTGTAAAGGAAACTAAAGTATATGATACTCCAATAGTTGATTTTTCATCTGAACAATACTGCCTTGGATCTCCTACCTATTTCACAGATTTTTCAAGCCTAAATACTGGAAATATTATTAAGTGGGAATGGGATTTTGGTGATGGTGTAGGTGTAGCAAACTTTGAATATCCTACTTATACTTTTGCAAGTGTAGGAACATATTCAGTAACCCTTATTGCTACAACTGATTTTGGATGTACTTCAAATTTAGATAAAAACATTACTATTGTTGCTTTGCCAATTGCTAACTTTACAACTGATAAAACTGCTTGTTTAGGTGATGTAATTCCTTTTACTGATTTATCAATTAGTACAACTACAGCTCTTCAATCTTGGGAGTGGAATTTAGGTGATGGAACTATTATGGATGTTCAAAACCCATCTCATAAATATGAATATGCACAAACCTTTGATGTAACTTTGTCAGTAGTTTCAGTTGAAGGGTGTAAGCATGATACTACTATTGTAAATGCAGTTGAAGTATTTAATAATCCTATTGCTGATTTTTCCGCAAGTGCTTTTGCAGCAACTGAACTTACTTCTGAGATAGAGTTTTATAACAGTTCAAGTGGAGCTGTTGTGTACACATGGGATTTTGATAATGGAATTGTTTTAACTAATGAAAACCCAATTATTGATTTTGAAGAAGCAGGAAATTATGAAGTAATATTACATGTAGTTTCAGCTGAAGGGTGTGAAAGTGAAATGATAAAAAATGTAAATATTTACCCTGAATACACTCTATATGCTCCAAATGCTTTTACTCCTAATGGTGATGGAAATAATGATGTATTTTTAGCAGAAGGGAATGGGGTTACTAGTTTTGAAATGCAAGTATTTGATAGATGGGGAGGTTTAGTTTTTGAATCCTCTGATATTGAGTATGGATGGGATGGCTTGGATGCTAGCGCGACTAAAGTAGGAACAGGTACATATATGTATCATATTGCATTATACGATTATAATGGAAAACTTTGGATTTATAATGGAGAACTAAACCTAATGAGGTAATTTTAAATCCTTAAATTAGCCGACTTAAAACTGAATTATGAAGTGGAAAGTCGGCTTTTTTATTATTACTCTTTTTGCTGCTTGTACTCAGCAGTATAATAATGATGAGTTAACTATTTTTAAGTACAATGAGTCGGCAGGGATAGCTACCTTAGATCCTGCTTTTGCTAAAGATCAAGCTACTATTTGGGCAACCAATCAATTATTTAATGGTTTAGTGCAGTTGGATAATAAACTAAATGTTAAGCCTTCTGTTGCTAAAAACTGGCAAATTTCGGATGATGCTTTAGAGTATACTTTCATACTTAGAGATGATGTAGTTTTTCATGATGATGAGTTATTTGAAAATGGAGAAGGAAGAAAGGTAATTGCACAAGATTTTGAATATTCATTCAGCAGATTACTAGATAAAAATCTTGCAGCACCTGGTGCTTGGGTTTTAGCAAATATAGAAACCTTTAAAGCAGTAAACGATTCGGTTTTCAGTATAAAATTAACAACTCCTTTTCCTGCATTTTTGTCATTGTTGAGCATGCAGTATTGCTCAGTTCTACCAAAAGAAATTATAGAAGCAAGGGATTTTAACAGACAGCCAATTGGTACAGGACCTTTTAAATTCCAACTATGGGAAGATGGCGTGAAACTAGTGCTTAGGAAAAATCCTAATTATTTTGAGGTAGTAGCAGGTGAGCAGTTACCTTATTTGGATGCAGTAGCCATTACTTTTATTAAAGATAAGCAATCAGCATTTTTACAATTTATACAAGGGAAGTTGGATTTTATCTCAGGAATTGATGCGAGTTATAAAGATGAAATTTTGACCAATACTGGAGAACTACAAGATAAATACAAAGCAACAGTAAATTTACAATCTCAGCCTTATTTGAATACTGAATACCTTGGTTTTTTAATAGATACCCCTTTACCTCTTGAAATTAGGCAGGCTATCAATTATGGTTTTGATAGAGTTAAAATGCTCAGATACCTTAGGAATAATATCGGTACGCCTGCAGTAAATGGTTTTGTGCCTATGGGATTGCCTTCTTTTTCTGAAAATGTAAAAGGATATAACTACAATCCTGAAAAAGCAAAGCAATTGGTTTTGTCTGCTAAAATTGAAGATGGCTTTGACACCAATAAAGAGATTATCCTATCAACTACATCATCTTATTTGGATTTGTGTGAGTATATTCAAAATCAATTGCAAGATATTGGCTTGAATGTAAGGGTAGAAGTGAACCCTCCATCAACTCATAGACAAATGGTAGCAACCTCAAAACTCAATTTTTTCAGAGGAAGTTGGATTGCCGATTATCCTGATGCCGAGAATTATTTATCCCTTTTTTACAGTAAGAATTTTTGTCCTAACGGACCCAACTATACGCATTTTAAGAATACAGAGTTTGATGCCTTATATGAAAAAGCACTTTCGGAAACCAATACTGAAACTAGACATGCTTATTATCAAAGAATGGATAGGCTCATTATTGAGAGTGCTGTTGTGGTGCCCCTGTATTATGATAGGGTATTGCGTTTTACGAATAAAAAGATTTCAGGATTTGAAAGTAATGCTATGAATTTATTGGATTTGAAAAGAGTGAGGAAGAGTGTTAGAATTTTTTGAGTAATCATTGATTATCATACTAAATTTTCTTTTTTTTCAATATCATATTAGCGATTATATAATGATGTAAATAATTTTTAATCTGTAATTTTGCGCCTTAATTTTAAAAAGTCCCATGAAGCGTATTAACCAGTACAAAAAATTGTTCAATATTGAACAAAAAATAGAGTTACCTGCATTAAAAAAAAAATACAGAAATTTAGTTAAAGAATGGCATCCAGATAAGTTTCAGCAGGGAGATGATAAAGCTGTTGAAGCAGAGATAAAGAGTCGAGAGATTATTGATGGTTACCACTTTTTAATTAGTATTGCTCCAGAGACTAAGGAGAAAAATTTAGAAGAATACATTCAAACAAGTTTGAAATCTGGTATCAATGATTTTCAGCATAAAGGTTTATTATTAGAAGTTACTTTTAATGATGGAACTACTTATGAATACTTTGGTGTACCGAAAACAATGTATCAAAAGTTGATTAATTCGGATAAAAGAATGAGGTTTTCAAAAAGAAATATTTTTAACTCTTATATATACCGTAAATCAAAAAACGGATTAGAAGAATAGGCTAATAACGAACACAGAACAACCTGTATAATGCAATAGTGTATCTTCTGAACACCAGTTATCATATAGGGTCGTTATGCTTCATAAATAAAATATTAGTGTTTTGAAAGTAATGCTATGAATTTACTCGACTTAAAAAGAGTGAGCAAGTAAACTCTAGATATTAATACAATTACTATTTTTGCTGAAATTCAATTTACCCTATGAACATATCATACAACTGGCTTAAAAACTATTTAGATCTTAATCTTCCTGTTGAACAGGTTTCTCAATTATTAACTGATACAGGATTAGAGGTAGAGGGAATAAAAGAAGTGGAAAGTGTTAAAGGAGGTTTGAAAGGTGTTGTTATCGGAGAGGTAATGTCTAAAACTCAACATCCAAATGCTGACAGATTATCGGTTACAACAATAAATGTTGGGGAAGATGAAGCAATACAAATTGTTTGTGGAGCGCCTAATGTAGCAGTAGGACAAAAAGTACCAGTTGCTACTGTAGGAACAGTGCTTTATGATGGTGAAGAGAGTTTTAAAATCAAAAAAGGAAAAATAAGAGGAGAAGCATCTTTGGGTATGATATGTGCTGAAGATGAATTAGGACTAGGAAAAGGGCATGATGGGATAATGGTGTTGGATGCTAGTGCTATTGTTGGTACACCTGCTGCTGAGTATTTTAAATTAGAATCTGATATAGTATTTGAGATTGGCTTAACGCCTAATCGCTCAGATGCAATGGGGCATATTGGTGTTGCGCGTGATTTAATGACTGTTTTAAATCATAAAGGAGGAAATTTGCAAATGTGTAAACCTTCAACTAAGGATTTTAAAGTTGATAATACAAACAAAACAATTACTGTTGAAGTGGCAGATGCTGAATTATGCCCAAGGTATTCCGGGTTAAGTATAAGCGGAATTACAGTTGCTGATTCTCCTGAATGGTTACAAAATAAACTAAAAGCAATTGGGATAACACCCACTAATAATGTGGTGGATATTACCAATTATGTGCTGCATGAAATCGGGCAACCTTTACATGCTTTTGATGCAGATAAAATTGAAGGGAGTAAGGTAGTTGTTGCTACCGTAAATGATAAAACAAAGTTCATTACTTTGGACGAGCAAGAAAGAGAACTTTCTGCTACTGATTTAATGATTTCAGATGCTAAAAAACCATTGTGTATTGCTGGTGTTTTTGGAGGTCTGGTATCAGGAGTGTCTGATAAAACAACTAGTATATTTTTAGAATCGGCTTATTTTAATCCTGTAAGCGTGCGTAAAACTGCCAAACGACATAACTTAAGTACTGATGCTTCTTTCCGTTTTGAAAGAGGTTGCGACCCAAATAGTACGGTTTATGCTTTAAAAAGAGCGGCTTTATTAATTCAAGAGATTTGTGGAGGGGATATTTCATCTGAGGTTATAGATATTTATCCTAATAAAATTGAACACTTTGCTGTGGAACTTACCTATGCAAAAATGGATAGTTTAATTGGGGAAATAATTGACAGAGAAGTAGTAAAGTCTATACTTAAAGATTTAGAAATAGAAGTTACCAATTCTACTAATGAAGGACTGAGTTTGTTAGTACCTCCTTTCCGTGCTGATGTGCAGAGAGAAGTTGATGTTATTGAGGAGATATTAAGAATTTATGGGTTCAACACAGTTGCTATTCCTGTAAAATTAAATACTACAATTTCACATAGTAATGGTGTAAACCCTGAAGATGTTAGAAATGTAATTTCAGATTTGCTATCTAGTACAGGCTTTAATGAAGCCATGAATAATTCCTTGACAAAAGGAAAGTATACTGCTTTAATCCCTGAGTTGGATATGGAACAAAATATAGAAATACTAAATCCTTTGTCGCAAGATTTGAATGTAATGCGCCAATCACTTTTGTTTAGTGGTTTGGAAAATATTGCTTACAATCAGAATAGAAGAAATGCTGATATTAAGTTTTATGAATTTGGGAAAACCTATCATAAAACGGAAGAAGGAAATGCAGAAAATCAGCATTTACAAATTTTAGTGAGTGGTAGAAAAGTTGCTGAAAACTGGGATACGAATGCTAACAAGGCCGATTTCTATTTCATAAAAGAAAAAGTAGAGCATATCCTAAGTAGGTTAGGAGTGAAAAAAATAAAATCAGAAGCAATAAATACACATGGTTTTGCTGAAGGATTGATGTATAAGTTCAAAAAGAAACGATTGGTTTGCTTTGGGAAATTAGATACTAAATTATGCAAAGCATTTGGTGTAAAATCTACTGTTTATGCTGCTGACTTTAATTGGGATTTAATCCTAGAATTGGCAGGATATGCAAAAATAAAATACCAAGAAGTTTCTAAGTTTCCATCTGTAAGGAGGGATTTATCGCTACTAATTGATAAATCAGTTTCCTTTGCTGAATTAAAGAGAATTGCTACTGCAACTGACAATAAAATACTGAAAGCAGTAAACTTATTTGATGTGTATGAAGGCGATAAATTACCAGAAGGAAAAAAGTCCTACGCACTTTCCTTTACTATGGCTGATGAAACTAAAACCTTAACCGATAAATATGTGGATAAGGTAATGGATAAATTGATGAGTTCCTTTACTGAAAAAGCAGGAGCAGAGATAAGGTAATTACTGTTGCTCAGCAAATTCTTTAAACTGAGTGGACCATTTCTGTCCTTGTTTTTTGAACATATTTGGGAAAAGACGCATCATAACTTTGGCAGGCCAAAAATTAACTTGAAAATAATCTATTTCTGCCGTCCAAAGGGTAGTGCTATCATCAATAGCCGTAAACTTGGAATGCATGGTATTGTGCATGTGTTTGTGTGCTATCAATACTTTGTGTTCATGTGGTAAATTAGTCAGCTGAACAGTTTCAGTCAGCTCCATAATGTCTTGATTTAAATCTAATTTTATAAGAGAGATTGCCCCAACTTCTCCTCCAGTACCACTTAATAATTCCTTGCTGATAAAACCATCTTGCCAATGTTTAAAATTGTTTTGGTCTTGCCATAGTGCAACTGTTTTTGCTAAAGGTTGATTGATGCGAATACTTGCAGTAAATTTCATAGGCTTGTGTTTTGAACTTCCTAAATAAGATAAATAAAGAAGGGAAGAAATTAAAAGTAAGAGAAGGGCTTTTTTTAGCATATTCAATATTAACACTTATCGGCACACTTTGCTCCATCAATGGCTGCTGAGATAATTCCCCCAGCATAACCAGCACCTTCACCACAAGGGTATAATCCTTTTATTTGTGGGTGTTCCATTGTTTCTCTATCTCTAGGAATACGAACAGGAGAGGAACTTCTACTTTCAGGAGCGTGTACCACAGCTTCATTGGTAAAGTAGCCTTTCATTTGCTCGCCCATTTGGCGTAATCCTTCTTGTATGTTCTCGCCTACAAAATCAGGTAATATGGTATTAATTACTGCTGAAGTTGTCCCAGGGATATAAGAGGTTTTTGGGATGTCAGTCGATAAAATATTATTGGTATAATCCACCAACCTTTGTGCAGGTACTTTTTGGGTTTCACCTCCTAGTTTCCATGCATTTTGTTCTATTTCCTTCTGGAACTGCATTCCTGCTAAAGGTCCGTATTTTTCATATTTAGCAAAATCCTCTAGTTTCAGTTCCATTACTATCCCTGAATTGGAAGTTGGGTAATCCCTTTTGGAAGGCGACCAACCATTGGTTACTACTTCACCAGGGCTTGTTGCGCAAGGTGCTATAATTCCTCCAGGACACATACAGAAAGAATAAATTCCTCTTCCTTTTACTTGCTTCACAATGGAATAGGGTGCAGGAGGTAAAAATTCTCCTCTTGCTTCACATTTGTATTGTATTTTATCAATCAACTCTTGAGTATGCTCCACTCTTACGCCAAGTGCAAAAGCTTTAGCCTCAATAGCGATTCCCTTTTTATGTAGTAATTCAAATATATCACGAGCAGAATGTCCTGTTGCCAAGATGATTTTACTGGCTTCAATGCGATTCCCGTTTTGTAATTCTACTCCTTTTACTGCATTATTTTTAATGATGATATCGGTTACTCTGCTATCAAAAATTACTTCCCCACCATACTGAATAATCGTTTCACGAATGGCTTGTATAATTTTGGGTAATTTATTTGTACCGATATGAGGATGAGCATTTACCCTTATTTCAGGAGTAGCTCCATGCTGTACTAATGCATCCAATATTTTATTTACATCACCTCTTTTTTTACTTCTGGTATATAGTTTTCCATCCGAAAAAGTACCTGCACCTCCTTCTCCAAAACAATAGTTGGAATCCTCATTCACAATATGGTTTTTGGTAAGGTTTGCCAAATCCCTTCTTCTTGCACGGACATCTTTTCCTCTTTCGAGTATGATTGGTTTTAAGCCTTTTTCAATAAGCTTTAAAGCAGCAAATAGTCCTGCTGGTCCTGCGCCAATAATAATAACTTCATCTTTTCCTGTTACATCCTTGTATTCAGGAATTTCCTCTTCTTTTTTTACAAAAGGTTCCTTAATGTAAACATCAACCCTAAGATTAATTTTAGTTACTCTTTGCCTTGCGTCAATCGATCGTTTTAAAATCTCAATATGCTGGATGTCTTTTTCAGAAATATTTAATTCTTGGGCTATTGTACTTTTAAGTAGGTTTTGAGTTGCTGCTACTTCAGGCAGTACTTGTATTTGTAGGGTATTTATCACGGTTCAAAAATACGGATTGCCATTGAACGAATAAGACCTTTTTAAAATTAATTCTGATTATTGTAAAAATCCCTTTTGCAATTGTATTTTTGTAGGAAACAATTTAATAATGAGAAAACACTTTTTATTTTTTTTAATTGCAGCATTTAGTTTACAATTAACAGCTCAAGAAAACAAACTACAACTAAAGTCAGGAACAATATCTTTAAATAATGATTTACAGGTAAATACAATTAATAATATTAATTATTGCTTTATGTCATTTTCTACTATTCCAACCGATAAAGTCAAAGGTAGTATTGAACAGTATGGTATTCAGTTTTTGGAATATATACCAAAAAATACTTTTGTAGTGAGTATTCCAAAAAATACGAATACAACAGTGTTGGCTAAGCATGGAATAACAGCAGTTTCAATAATTAAAGGCGAGCATAAAATTGATCCTAAAATCCAAAATAATACTTTTCCTGATTGGGCATTGAAAAATGGAAAGCTATCAGTTAAAGTATTGTTGTATAAAAATGCTGATATATCTGGTGTGCAGGAGTTTTTTAGGTTCTCCAACTACAAAATAGATAATGTAAATATTTTTGGAATGAGTATTACGCTTACCATAAAACCATCTGACTTGGATTATTTAGCAAGTACAAATGAAGTTTGGTATATTGAACCAATTGATCCTCCATCAGAAAAAGAAAATAAAACGGGAAGAACTTTGCATAGATCAAATACCATAAATACTAGCTATACAAGTGGTAGGAATTATGATGGTGAGGGTATAAATATAATGATGCAAGATGATGGAATTATTGGTCCTCATATCGATTATCAGGGTAGAATTGATCAATCTAATTGTGGTGGATGTAGTACTAGTTTATCTGATACACATGGCGACCATGTAGCTGGAACAATTATGGGGTCAGGAAATTTGGATCCTATTGCAGCAGGAATGGCAAATGCAGCATTTTTGTATGTATATAGCTCATCTAACAGCAATTATTCTAATGCTTTCCCAGCCTTGTATCTTGTTGATGATGTTGTTATTACTTCAAAATCTTACAGTAATGGTTGTAATGCAGGATATACTTCTTTATCTCAGGAATTGGATCTTCAAATTAATGTGCACCCTTCATTAATTCATGTCTTTTCAGCAGGTAATAATGGAAGTTCATCTTGTACAACTCCTTATATATCAAGTACAAATGGTGCTGATTGGGGAAATATAACTGGTGGACATAAACAAGGTAAAAATGTAATTGCAGTAGCAAACCTTACTTCAACAGGAGGATTAGCTAATTCATCCAGTAGAGGACCTGCTGCTGATGGTAGAATAAAACCGGATATTGGAGCAAAAGGAACTTCTGTAAATTCAACAGTACCCACTAATGACTATGATTCTTATACAGGAACATCCATGGCTTGCCCAGGTATTGCAGGGGTTATGGCGCAATTGTATCAAGGATATAAAGAATTAAATAGTGGAGTAAACCCTAATTCAGCATTAATGAAATGCTTAATGTTAAACTCAGCAGATGATATTGGAAATCCTGGTCCTGATTTTAAACACGGTTGGGGAGAGGTAAATGCTTTTCGTGCAATAAAAATATTGGAAGATGGAAACTATTTAAATGATTCAATAACCCAGGGTTTAAATAATCAACATAACATTACTATTCCTTCAGGTGTAAGTAAGTTAAAGGTTATGGTGTATTGGCATGACAAGGAGGCAAGTGTAAATGCTGCTCCTGCATTAGTAAATGATATTAATGTTTCTTTATTTACTCCTGTAGGAACAATTTATGAGCCTTGGGTGCTTGATCCTACTCCGAGTTCAACTGCATTAAATACGGATGCAATAAGGGGAGTTGATGATTTGAATAATATGGAACAAGTAACACTTGATAACCCTATAGCAGGAAACTATGTATTGATGATTGACGGTTTTTCTATTCCTTTTGGTCCTCAAGAATATTGGGTTACTTATGAGTTTATAACTGAAGATGTAGCCCTTACTTATCCTGTTGGTGGAGAAGGTTTTGTTCCTGGAGAAACTGAGTTTATTAGGTGGGATGCTTCAAAAGGAAATACTCCTTTTACATTAGAATATACTACTGATGGGACAACTTGGAATACAATAACAAATAGTACAGGAGTAAATTCTCGTTACTATAGTTGGACAGTGCCCAATTCTGTTAGCAATCAAGCAAAAGTAAGAGTTAGTCGTAACGGGTTTTCTGATGAAAGTGATGCTGATTTTACTATTGTTGGCGTACCACAGAATGTAATAGTGAATTGGATTTGTCCTGATTCAATTTATGTATTGTGGAATGCAGTAAATGGTGCAACTGATTATGAAGTGAGTATGCTTGGAAACGTATATATGGATTCCATGGCAACTACCCCTGCAACTATGGCTTTAATTCTAAATCCTAACCCTGCAATTACGGACTCTTGGTTTTCGGTATGTGCAAAGGTAAATGCTAATGAAGGAAGGAGAGCAGTAGCAATTAATGCTCAGCCAATTAATAGTGGCTGTGTTGCTCCTCCTTTAGCTGGTTTTACTACTAGTGGTTCATCAAGTTGTACGGGTAGTGTTAATTTTATTGATGCAAGTTTTAATCAACCTAATTATTGGCAATGGGATTTTGGAGACGGAACAACTTCTAATCTACAGAACCCAACTCATGCCTATCTGCAAGCAGGTAATTATGATGTTAGTCTTTTTGTTTCAAATGGGCTAGGGCAAGATTCTATTTTTCAAGTTTCAGTGGTTAGTGTTAGTTTTATGCCAGCACCTATTGCTTATAATGATACTTCTTATGTGAATCCTGCTATTTTTATGCTTGCTACAGCTACTAACTTTGTAAACTGGTATACTGATACGCTTGGAAGCGCTTCTATTTATTCAGGTTCACCTTTTACAACCCCTTTACTTAGCACAAATACAACTTACTATGCTAGGGAAGTAGGTGCTCCTGCTGTATTTGGTGGTCCTGCTGACAATACCATTGGTGGTGGTGGCTATTATAATAGTAACAGGCATTTGTTCTTAGATTGTTATACGCCTTCAACATTAATTTCAACTGATGTGTATGCAGGTACAGCACAGGCAATTACTTTTGAATTAAGGGATAATAATAGTCAAGTTTTGGATGATACAACTATCACAGTTCAGTCGGGATTAAATACTTTGTATCTTGATTTTGAGGTTCCTGTTATGAATGATTTAGAGCTAGGAATGAGTAGTGGTAATTCTGATTTGTATAGAAATAGTACAGGTTCAGCTTACCCATATTCTATTGGGAATATAGCGAGTATAACAGGGCACAACTCTCCTAATAGTGCTACTTATCATTATTTCTTTTATAATTTACAATTGCAGGAAAATTGCCTCTCTGATTTTGCTGAAGCAACAGCTGTGTTTATGGTGCCATCAGCAGTGGATAATGTTATTAAAAAGCAGTTTTCTATTTTTCCTAATCCTGCAAATAGTTCGGTTAGTATAACTGCTGATGCAGTTATTGAAAAGCTTACCATTTCAGATGTAAAAGGAAGTATAGTTTTTAGTAAAAGAAATCAGAGAAGAAAAGCTAATATTGATGTTAGTAGTTTTGCTAAAGGAATATATCTTGTTCAAATCCTTAGTAAAAATAGTTCAAGTGTACAACAACTAATTATTGACTAGTGCGATTTTCTTTTGCAATAGTATTTTTGAGTGTTTATTCGTTTACTAGTTTTGCACAAGATAAAGTGCTTATTGCTCCATTTTCTATTATTGATGGTGACACCTTTTTTATAGCTGATGTGCCTGAAGTTGAGGTGTTGGCTTTTAAAGATAAGGACGAGCGTAAAAAGTACTATATTCTGAAAAGAAGAGTGTTAAAGGTTTATCCTTATGCAATTTTAGCAAAAGAAAAATTAAATACTATACAAAATGGATTAGATTCAATTCCAAAAAGGAGACATAAAAAACGCTATACTAAACAAATGTCAAAATGGGTGAAAGAAGAATATTCTGATAGATTAAAGAACCTAAGCATGAAAGAAGGAAAAATTTTAGTTAAACTGAT
>Ga0206679_10001410_pt1 | contig 19884 bp, 16 predicted proteins | sample M110012015metaG_FD_155464 | JGI IMG/M metagenome (GOLD analysis project Ga0206679, IMG submission 155464) | Ammonia-oxidizing marine archaeal communities from Monterey Bay, California, United States - M1 100m 12015 | ecosystem: Environmental > Aquatic > Marine > Intertidal zone | place: USA... | reverse complement strand
GTAAAAGTTCACAAATGATTCTTCAATCAGGTTTTCTTCTGTAGTACCTCGATTTCCAAATTCTATGCCGAAATTCATTTTGCTTGGGGGAAAAGTTTGCGAATTCATCATCGGTAACGAGAGTCCCACGCTCACGGCTTGTTCTGTTATTTGTCGATTTGCGAGTACCAAATAGCTTGCGCTTTGTCGCATTCCTAAACGATACGTAGCTCTCTCTCCTCCTTTAGTAGCCTTCCCTAGCGGCTTCGGTGTGTATTCAAAACCGGCTGAAATTGACGTGGCTGTGGATAGCAAGTTTTCATCCGAGACGGTTCCAAATTGTCCGGAGAATTTAGACCAGTCTTGCGTCTTATAATCACCAACCAACTTAAATGTTCGATCGTTCTTATTTGTGATTCTGAGTCCTCCTCCGAATGCGATCTTTTCGGGAATGTTAATCACTCCATCAGTCTCTTGAACCCATAGAGCCGTATCGATAACTACTTCTGTCGCATTGAAGAACAGCACGGTTTCGGTCAATTCTTCGAAGCGAGTATTGAAATCGGATCCCAGTTCGTAAGAGGCACCAAGCATAACATCGACACCGTTGATCCGAGTGCTGCCGTTAAATTTGTTTGTCAAGTTGAATAAAGACAACATGCCAACGTTCAAATTGAGATCATTAATCGCTGTTGAGGTACTAATTCTGGTGTGGATGAACTCCGGTTCTGCATACAAAACACGACGTGACTGTTGCAGTGACCCGAAGTAGTAATTCATGTTAGCACCAATGCTGATGTTGTGGCGAACAAAGCCCGAATCAGGAATGAGATCCTTGTCAAACAGGCCTTTATCCGTCTTAATATCAAATCGATATGCTGCCCCAACGTTAGCTTTGTTGATTCCTCCTTCACCGTCATAGGTAAAAGCTACATCGCCAATGTCTTCGAGGGTTTCGTTGTTTGTGATGCTATATCCCGTCGTCGTGTACGGAACCAATCCAAGGGCAAGAGCAAACTTTCCACCTTGCTTCTTGAAGGCGAAGGAGAATTGATTCACTGATGCGAAGTTCAAATTCTCCGATTCGTTTTCGTCACTCATTTTCAACATAGTGCCTCTTGCGCCAACATTAAAAGTGGTGTTATACAAATACGAATAGGAAGCTGGGTTCTCCAAGTTGATTGAGAAGTGGTCTACAAGTCCAGTGTTAGAGCCGCCTAAACCATGATGAGTGGCGGTTCCTTGAGATAGGATTGTTCCAATTCCAAACCTAGAATACGGGCTCAGGCTACTCGCCTGAGCGCGCATGTCTCCGGAAAGAACAAGAGCTAGCACTATGAGTGCTAAGCTCTTAATTGCTGAGGTGCAGCAGTATTTCATTGAGTCCTCTTAGGGTTAAATTTGGGTCTGCAAAAATCGAACTTTTAAGCGCTTTAGCAAACGGCGCGTAATTTCCCCCGGTAAGGATCACTTTTAGCTCTTGAAAGTTGTCTTCGCTCAGGGCTATGAATTGCTTCATTTCACCAACAATTCCTTCGAATACACCGACCCTTAAATTGGCGTTTGTAGACTTGCCAGGAAATGTGACCTGATCATCGAGTTGAGTTAACGGGAGGTTCGAGGTGAAATTGTTCATGGCTTTGAATCTCATTTCGCATCCCGGGGAAATGGCTCCACCTAAAAAAACGCCATCTACCACTAAATCGTAGGTGACACATGTGCCAACGTCAATTATTAAATGGGCCGTTTCTTCGAGCCCAATGGTTGCGCATGCATTGGCAATTCGATCTTGGCCAAGGGTTTCAAAAGTGCGGTAGTCAAATTCTATAGGATAGCTTTTGACATTAGAAAGTTGAACACTTTGGTTTAAAAATTCCGGCAAATACGACTCCGCAGTGGATGAAACAATGGACCTTTCAAAATCGAACTTTTCAACCTCGTTCCACGACGAGAACGCCAGTTCATTTGTGAGCTTCCGATCTTTAAAGAAGCCCAGTTTTATTCTAGAATTTCCAATGTCGACGGTCAAATTCATGTTCGTCTTACCAATCTAAAGTTTCAAGCAGATGAATCACATCAGCTTTTATAAAATCGACCACCGGGGCTAGCGAGTCTTGATTCGGCCTAACTTCAAAATAGAGAGCGCCGCGAATAAAATGATCAGCACTGTCGGTCGCGTAAAATTGAAGGTTTGAGGCGACATTCCCTTTGATGTCATAGACTAATCCACTGACTCGCGAATCCGGGTTGTAGTATTGAGTTCTGGAAATTGCGTTGGCCTTCATTTCATGTTTAAATGCGAATGTGTAAGAATCTTCGAGATACGATTGAAGATTGTTGTGAATAGGCAGATAAGTGAAATGAAGTTTGGCCTTATGCCTTGGGAAAGCAACGTTAAACCAACACGAATCAAAGCTTTCGCTGCGAATAAGCTCAATTTTTGAGTAGGCCGGAAGCTCGAATGAGAATGGACATTTCCCCTCATAATCGACGTATTTCTTTTCTGGAAAATCAATACGGAAATAGCCTCTGGGCTTCGGAACGTATTCTTGTTCACAGCTTGTAATAAGCATGATAAATGCAAGTAGGCTAAATGCTTTTTTCACTTTCGGCTTGATTTGTCAGCGTGACTTTAATGCGTTTAACTTTTCGTTTGTCTGCAGCTTCAATGGTAAATGTCAATCCTTCAAAACTTAGTTTTTCGCCTTTCAATGGAATTCTTCCAGCTTGTTCAATTACGAATCCTGCGAGAGAATCAGATTCCCCCTTTACTGCTTCGAAAGGATCACCTTCAATATTGAGTATTCGATAAATGTCAATCAGCGGGGTCTTACCCTCAAATACGTAGTTGCTGTCGTCAAGCTTAGAATACTTAAGGTCTTCGTCATCGTATTCATCGGTGATGTCGCCTACGATTTCTTCGATTACATCTTCCAGTGTAATCAAGCCAGATGTGCCCCCGTATTCATCGACAACAATGGCCAAGTGGATTTTTTTCTCTTGAAATTCTCGAAGAAGGTCATCGATTTTCTTGTTCTCAGGAACGAAGAACGGAGTGCGAATTAGCGACGTCCAATCTTCTTCGGGGCCATTGAGATGCGGCAATAAATCTTTGATGTAAAGAATGCCAGCAATCTCATCTAGAGATTTAGTAAACACAGGGATTCGGCTGAATCCAATTTCCAGAATACCATCAATCAATTCTGAGTAGGAAGTCTCGGTAGTGAAAGCCGCGATGTCCATGCGGCTAGTCATTATTTGTTTCACATCCTTCGAGCCAAAATTGACGATTCCCTCAAAGATTTTGTGTTCTTCCGAGCTGCGGTCTTCATCTTGAGTAAGTTCTAGAGCTGCCTCGAGTTCATCAACAGAAATTACTCCTGAATTACCTTGAAATTTATCATCTACAAATCGTGTTGAGCCAATTAGGAGTCGACTGAAAGGCCTCAGTAATCTGCTCAAAATGGCAAGTGGAAAAGACATGAAACGGGCGAGCGAAATAGCGTTATTCGTAGCGTAAATTTTTGGGATCACTTCTCCGAAAAGTACGATCAAGAAGGTGACAACAACCACATGGAGAGTGAATGCTGTCCAACCGGTCACGTTGGCAGGGAATACATTGCCGGCAACAAATGTTGAGACTAAGACAATGGCAATGTTGATGAAATTGTTGGTAATCAGGATGGTCGCCAAAAGCCATTTTGAGGCACGCTCGCGATCTGGTTTTTCTAGCAAAGCCAAAACGCGTTGACTCCTAGCATCTTGAGCCTCATTTAAAGAAGCTATGCTCGCAGGGCTCAGCGAAAAGTAGGCAACTTCAGAACCAGAGATAAGGGCGCTCCAGATCAGTAGAATGAACACGAAAACTAGGCCAAATACGATGTCAGTAGTCGAGGCTTGTGTCTGAAGAAGTATTGCAAATGAGCTAAAACTCGAGGGGTCCAATGAAGGGGGCTTTCGTTAAACTATTGACCTCTAAAATGGAAGATCACCTTCCTCTGCGGTTGCTGTCGGAGTCGCAGGCGCTGCAACCGGTTGCGCAGGAGCTGGCTGGCTTGTAGGAGGTGTTGCCTGAAGTGGTTGGTTTGATTGTGGCTGGTTAGCTGGACGTGAATCTTCACGATTTCCTAGCATGGTCAGCGTCTCGCCAACGATTTCAGTAGTGTACTTTTCAATATTATTTTGATCAGTCCACTTACGAGTTCGGATTCGTCCCTCGATGTAAATCGTTCTACCTTTATTAAGGTATTTCTCAGCGATTTCTGCAAGACGGCCCCAAACTTCAACACGGTGCCATTCAGTCTCGTCTACACGCTGACCGTCACGATTGTTGTATGAACGATTAGTAGCTAGGCTCAGACGAGCGACTTTCTGCCCACTTTCTAAAGCTCTAATTTCTGGATCTGCACCTAGGTTTCCTACTAGAATTACTTTGTTGACACTTCCGGCCATGACTTTCTGAATTTTTTAGTGGCGCAAATATACGCGGTTTGATCCCTTGAAATTAACCAAAAGTCAAGACTCTAGCATGGCTTGAAGCGCCAATCCATCACGAGTTTTTAAAAATTTGTCAATTAAACGTGGGATTGCAAGCAAGGAGAGTTCGCTTGAACTCACCCATGACGTGCTTGGCCAATTCAAATCTGACTTGATCTTTAATTCACAAATAAAGAATGTAGCTGAGATTTTGCGATGAGAAAGTTGGTGATCGAGCTGAATAATTTGTGTGAATGATTTAGATGTTTTGATCGCTTCAGTGATCTCCCTTGACGACTGCCATGTATTTTCACTCTTTGTTTCTGAAACAACATTAGGCATCTCAAATAAGCCCTTCCAGATTCCTAAGTTGTCTCGTTTTATCATGGCAAGATGATTTTCTGAAACGAAGCAGATATAAGAAATGAAAACTTCCTTCACCTTAGTCTTTCCGCGTTTTTTGGGGAGCTCTAAAATCCAGTCATTTTTATGTGCAACACACGATGGGCGCAGAGGACATGCTTCACAATTCGGCGATTTTGGTTTGCATTGAAGTGCACCAAATTCCATTAGAGCTTGGTTAAACTGGCTCGGGGGGGCGCCATTTAAACAATCCTCGGCCACATTTTTGAAAGCTATTCTTCCGGCCGGAATGTCTATAAACTTTTTGATTCCAAAATGTCTGCTTAGGACTCGAAATACATTTCCGTCTAGAACGACCACTTTTTCTCCGAATGCAATTGATGCTATGGCAGAAGCTGTGTAGTCACCAATCCCCGGAAGTTTAAGCAGTTCAGTTTTAGTTGAAGGAAATTTACCTTCGTGATCTTCAACAACTGTTTGGGCGCACTTATGGAGATTATGTGCTCGAGAATAGTAGCCTAGTCCCTGCCAATGTTTTAGAATTTCGTCGATGTTGGCCTCGGCCAGGTCATGGACAGTGGGATAATTTTCTTCGAATTTAAGGTAGTAAGGCAAGCCTTGATTTACTCGCGTTTGTTGGAGAATAATCTCAGATATCCAGATTTTATATGGGTCTTTTGAGTGCCTCCAGGGGAGGTCTCGCTGGTGATTTTGGTACCATTTTAGGAGGGTTGTTGTGAAATTTGACAAGCTAACGTCTTAAAAATGAAAGGATTGGGTTCTAAAAAAACCTTTTGCAAGGTGGCTAATCTATTTATTCACGTATCTTTGCGGGCCCAAAATTCTCATTTAAGAGGATTAACGACTAACGAATTAAAGTACTTAAGAGGCAATGACGAAGGCTGATATAGTAAACGACATTTCTGAGAAGACAGGAATCGAGAAAATTGACGTTCAAACGACAGTTGAAGCATTCATGAGCGTAATCAAGAAGTCGCTTGAAGGTGGGGATAATGTCTACCTCAGAGGTTTTGGAAGTTTCGTTGTTAAGAAACGTGCCAAGAAAACAGGAAGGAATATCTTGAAGAATACAACGATTGAAATTCCTGCACACAGTATTCCCGCATTCAAACCGGCCAAGTCATTTACTGATGGAGTTAAGGCCAAAGTGAAAGTAGATTAATTAAATGAAGGCTAGGATAATTCAACCGATAGCTGTTGGAGTAGCAATCCTAGTAGGCGTTCTTTTATATGTTTTACCAATGCAGTCCTCGAGTAAAATTGAGGAAGTAGCCAACAAGGAGCCGATTGAGCGTACAGAATTACAGCGGGCAATCGATCTTGTAAATGGCGGTGTGAATCCGATGGAAGGAATTCAAATTCTTCTATCACTTGTAAAGGAGGATTCTACCAACGTTGAGGCTCATCTGTGGCTAGGTCGATTTTCAGTTCAGTCTGGACAGCTAGACAAAGCATTGATTCGATTCGAAACAATTCTTAGTGTAGATCCGGAACATTTACAAGGGAACTGGGAAATGGCAATGCTGGCTTGGGAAATGCAGAACTGGGAAATGGCTCAACAGAGATTTGAGAAAACCCTTGCTCTGGATTCCACCTATTACAATGCTTTGTTCTTTAATGGACAATGTTTGGAACGGTTAGAAAGGCTGGATGAAGCTTTGGTAGCGTATCAGACGCTTCTACTAAAATCGGAGGACGACGCTGTCGTAACCTGGTTGGTAGAGAAAATAAGTGAATTAAAAGATTAGTAGAACATAAATAGTATTCTCTATGCCTTGCGGTAAGAAAAGAAAACGTCATAAAATGTCGACTCACAAGAGAAAGAAACGTCTCAGAAAGAATCGACACAAGAAGAAGAAATAGCCTTGTGGTCGCGATCGCGACACGTTTTATCTTGCTCTAAATTGGCCGGCTGTCTATTGCAGTCTGCTAACCCTTCGCGCGTTGTGTTTTAAGCACAACTGCGTACACATACGACAATTTTGAACGAAGAACTGGTCATAAACTCGACTCGCAAAGGTGTTGAGATTGCCATGCTTCAAGATCGTGCGCTCATTGAGCTGCATCATGAACAAGGCGACCAACAGTTTGCAGTAGGAGATATTTACCTGGGAAAAATCAGAAAGGTTATTCCAAGCTTGAACGCCTGCTTTGTAGACGTTGGCTACGAAAAAGATGCGTTTTTGCATTACCTCGATTTGGGCCCACAATTCTCTTCTTCTAGTCTATTCTCTAAGAGAACATTTCAGAAGAAGCAGAAACAAAGCACGCTTGCTAATTTCCGGATGTTGCCGGACATCAATAAGGGTGGTAAGATCAAAGATGTTTTGTCTTCGAGCCAGCATATTCTGGTTCAGGTAGCCAAAGAGCCTATATCCAGTAAAGGGCCTAGGCTGACGTCTGAGCTTACAATTCCTGGACGATACATCGTGCTGGTCCCATTCTCTAACAAGATTTCTCTTTCGCAGAGGATCAAGGATGATGATGAGCGAAGCCGTTTGCGTCGATTGATGCAAAGTATTCGGCCTGCAAACTTTGGTATCATCGTGAGAACGGTGGCCGAGAATAAGAAGGTTGCTGAACTCAATTCAGATCTGAGCGAGTTGGTAGACCGTTGGAATCAACTTTTCAATAATCTCAAAACAGCAAAACCTAAACAGCGAGTCCTAGGAGAGCTGGATAAGACATCGACTGTCCTAAGAGATTTGTTGGGTCCAAATTTCAGCACGATTCACCTCAATGATCCGGAGCTAGCGGCAGACGTTAAGTCTACGCTTCGAAATATTGCGCCGGATAAAGAGGGTATTGTAAAACTTCATAAGGTAAAAGACCTATTCGATACATTTTCCATCCACCGCCAGATTAAGGCTTCTTTTGGAAAGCAAGTGAATCTAAAGACTGGATCGTACTTGATCATCGAGCATACCGAGGCGATGCACGTTATTGATGTCAATAGCGGTAATCGCAAGGGCGGGGTCAAGAGTCAAGAGGAAAATGCACTTCAGACCAATCTTGAATGTGCCGCGGAAATCGCGCGTGTCCTGAGATTGCGGGATATGGGAGGCATCATCTGCATTGATTTCATTGACATGCACGAAAGGGCTAACCAACGTAAGTTGCTCGAAGCTATGAAAGAGGCGATGAAAGATGATCGTGCTAAGCACAATATTCTTCCTCCTAGCCGATTTGGTGTTGTAGAGATCACTCGACAGCGCGTTCGCCCAGTGACGAATATCAAGACGTCTGAGAAGTGTCCGTCGTGCGATGGCAAGGGAGTGATAGAAGCTCCAGTTTTGTTTACGGATGAGATTGAAGTAAGCGTTAAAATTGCCGCTGAGGGCGGGGAAAAGGAAATCCTTGCTATGGTTCATCCGATGCTTGAGGCGTACCTCAACAAAGGCTTTTTGAACTCCATCACCAAAAATTGGCGCAAGAAGTATGGAATCAAATTGAGGGTTGAGCCATCTTCAACTGTGGAGTTTCTCGAGTACCAGCTATATAACAAAGCAGGAGAGGAAATCGAGGATTCGTAGTCGACTCTACCCAGCTGGATAACACAAAAAGTATTTTTCTACTTTTTGGGAAAGCGCGTGAAGATTCAAATGGTCCGAAGCCGAAGCTGCGTCCTTTAGTGTTCCATCTTTATAGCGTATCAGGATCGAATCCGCAGCAGAACTGTATGCCTTGTTGCCGATTTTCTCATCGATTAAGAAATACTGCTGTTCATCTTCCGTAAGTCCCAGCGACTTAGAAATGTCGTTCAAAATTTCACGTTTGGTTTCATGTGCGAATGGCGATTTGCTGATCTGAATTTTGAAGAGATCTCGTGAAACGAGCTTTTTGCATAACAGAGATAGAACATGGTCTTTGCTTTCTCCCCAGACTTTGATGGCCCCCATGATGTCATAATCATCGAGTTCGGCAAATCGCTCAAGGACGTCGCTTTCGCCATTAAAATCTTCCTTTCCGAATTCGTTGTATAAAAAGGTGTGCAGAGCTTTAGAGCAATGCAAATCCCATCCTTTCCGGGCTAGATCTTTTGCTCTTTGAAGAATTTTGACCAGCATAAACTCCGCGCTGATAACTGTTTTGTGCAGATATACTTGCCAATACATCAAGCGTCTGGCGACAATAAACTTCTCAATAGAATAGATGCCTTTTTCTTCAACTACGAGTCGGTCGTCAACGACGTTGAGCATCTTGATAATCCTTTCGCTGCCTATCTGTCCTTCGGTTACTCCGCTGTAAAAACTATCTCGTCTCAAATAATCGAGGCGATCCATGTCCAGTTGGCTGCTGACCAATTGATGCAAGAATCGCTTTGGATAATGATCGTTGAAGATTTCAATCGCCGTGTCTAGCTGACCGTCGAATTCATCGTTTAGACGATTCATGATGATTGCGCTGATATCTTCGTGCGTGACCTCATCCACTAAAGTGTGCTCCAATGCATGACTATATGGCCCGTGGCCAATGTCATGAAGCAGGATAGCGATGGTAACGCCGAGTGCTTCCTCATCGGTAATTTCATGTCCTTTGAGTCGAATTTCGTCAACGGCGTAGTGCATCAGGTGCATTGCGCCGATAGCGTGATGAAACCTATTGTGAACGGCTCCGGGATAAACCAGATGAGATAAGCCCAATTGGGAGATTCTTCTCAGTCGCTGAAACCACGGGTGATCTATGAGATCATGGATGATGTCGTGACGTAGTGAAATGAATCCATAAACGGGATCATTCAGGATTTTTCTCTTATTAGTTTTGTGCGGCTTCAATTTTTATGCGCTTTGTGCGTTTCAATCTGCGGAAGGCTGTTAAGCCTTCCAAAGGGAATGCTAAATTTCCCGCTGTGAAAATAGTCGCTTAATCCATAACTCTACCTACATGTCAGAAGTCAATATCCTTTGGGCTGACGATGAAATCGAACTTCTCAAACCGCACATCATTTTTCTTGAAGAAAAAGGATACACGGTTTCTACTGTAAACAACGGTACCGACGCCATTGATAGCGTCAGGGAAGAGTATTTCGATATCGTTTTTCTCGATGAAAATATGCCAGGCCTTACCGGTCTAGAAACGTTAGCTGTAATAAAAGAAGAGGATCCAACTCTGCCAGTTGTGATGATCACAAAGAGTGAAGAGGAATCCATCATGGAAGAGGCTATTGGCTCCAAAATATCTGATTACCTGATCAAACCAGTCAACCCTCATCAGATCTTAATGTCTCTCAAGAAGAACCTTGATGAGAAAAGAATTAGATCAGAGAAAACCAGCGTAGGATACCAGCAAGATTTTCGAGAGATCGGAATGAAACTGATGGATCGACTTAGCGCTGATGAATGGTTCGATCTATACAGGAAGATGGTGCGTTGGGATTTAGCGTTGGAAGATTCTGATAGTGGCGGCATGGAGGAGATTTTCCAAACCCAGATGGTCGAGGCAAATAGCCAATTTTCGCGTTTTGTAAGCGATAACTATTTAGGGTGGCTCAAAGATTCTGAATCCGCTCCAGTCATGTCTCACACGCTTTTCAAAAAGAACATTTTACCAGCCCTCGATGGTCCTGAGCCTGTCTTTCTCATGGTCATCGACAACCTGAGATATGATCAGTGGAAGATTCTTCAGCCGAAAATGAGTGAGTATTTCCGTGTAGAAAGTGAAGAGTTGTTTTTCAGCATTTTGCCGACGGCAACACATTACGCCAGAAACGCCATATTTTCCGGCTTGATGCCTTCGGAAATGGCTCGCCTTTATCCTCAGTATTGGAAGAGCGAGGAAGAGGAGGGTAGTAAGAATATGCATGAGGCTGATTTTCTAGAAAGCCAGCTTCAAAGACTTGGATTAGACATGAAGTGGAGCTACAACAAGATCACCAACCTTAACGCCGGCAAGCGATTAAATGACCAATTCAGCAATTTGAAGAACAACAAGCTGAATGTGATCGTCTACAATTTTGTAGACATGCTTTCGCACGCGCGCACCGATATGGAGGTAATCAAAGAGCTTGCAGATGATGAAGCGGCATACCGCTCTATTACCCAAAGTTGGTTTGATCATTCAAGCCTTTTGGACATTATGAAGAAGATTTCTGAATCAGGAGCACGAATGATTGTGACGACTGACCACGGCACTGTGAAAGTAGAGGAACCTCTTAAAATCGTTGGGGATAGAAGCACCAACTCTAACTTGCGATACAAAACCGGAAGAAACCTCAATTATAATGCAAAGGATGTGTTCGAGGTTAAGAACCCACAAGACGCTTTTTTACCTAAGTCTAACGTTAGTTCGGCTTTCGTTTTTGCAAAAGAGAAGCAGTTTTTCGTTTATCCGAACAACTACAACCACTTCGTGAAATTGTATCGCAACACCTTCCAACATGGGGGTATCTCCATGCAGGAGATGATGATTCCATACGTCAATTTAGTTCCAAAGTAAATGACGCTCAATTGCGATCATATTGACGATTTGCCTTCGGTGGCACGCCATATTATTAAATGGCTGGGTGGCCCAAAAGTGGTGCTAGTTGATGGTGAAATGGGTGCTGGAAAAACGACCTTGATTTCAGCGATTTGTCGAGAGATGGATGTCGTTGATGAAGTTTCAAGTCCAACGTTTTCTCTGGTAAACGAGTATCATAATGTCAAAGGGGACTCAATTTTTCACTTCGATTTGTATCGAATCAAGGACGAATCTGAAGCTTTGGATATCGGAATTGAGGAGTATTTTGATTCGAATCAGTTCTGTTTCGTTGAATGGCCAGATCGCATACCCAGTCTGCTGCCTCTGAAATTTTCTCGCGTGGATATCAAGGTTGATGATGGGAAAAGAATCTTTTCCTTGTCCTGAGGCCTGCTCAATTTGTTAAATTCGAATGTGTACAGCGCTAAGCGTACACCCTAAAAGCTCATCTGTATGGATAGTAAGAAGGAAGCCATTAAAGCTCTTGCACGCGAAGCAGCGTTGATGCCTCAAGAAGAAATGGTAGAAGTCGGAAAGAAGCATCAGCAACTTACGATAGGAATTCCTCGAGAAACCAGTTTTCAAGAGAGACGAGTGGCTCTCGTGCCTGATGCCGTTGGCCTGCTGGTGTCGCATGGTCATGAGGTTTTGATCGAGACTAATGCTGGAGAAAATGCCAGCTTTACCGACAAGGAGTACAGCGAAGTAGGCGCAAGAATTGTTTATGACACCAAAGAGATATTCGAGGCTAACATAGTTTTCAAAGTAGCTCCGCCTAGTTTGGAGGAGGTGAAAATGATGCCTGGGAAGCAATGCTTATTCTCAGCACTCCAGATCACTTTACAGCCTGTTGAGTCCCTCCAGATGATGATGTCGAAGAAGATCACGGCAGTGGCTTGGGATTACATTCAAGATGATTCGGGCATTTACCCGATCGTCCGAGCAATGGGTGAAATTGCTGGAAACACAGCCGTGTTGATCGCCGGAGAGTATCTAAGTAATGCTAGCGGCGGTCTCGGGCTCATGTTTGGAGGAATCTCTGGGGTTAAGCCTATAGAAGTGGTTATACTGGGTGCAGGAACTGTTGGTGAATTTGCTACTCGTGCCTCCTTAGGCCTTGGTGCATCGGTTAAATTGTTTGATAATTCAATCTACAAGCTTCGTCGAATCCAGTACGATCTCGGACATCGACTCTGGACATCAACTCTTCAGCCGAATTTGCTCGGCAAGGCCCTTGAGTCTGCTGATGTAGTGATAGGAGCGTTGAGGGCTCCTTATGGCCGAACGCCCTGTGTAGTAACAGATGCAATGGTGAGTAAAATGAAATCAGGCGCGGTGATAGTTGATATCAGCATCGATCAAGGGGGGTGTTTCGAAACATCCCGAATGTCGAATCATGATGATCCAGTATACAGAGAGCACGATGTGATTCACTATTGTGTGCCAAATGTGGCATCACGAGTCAGTCGTACCGCTTCTTACGCATTGAGTAATGTCTTCGCGCCTATTTTGGTGAAAATGGGAGATCGAGGGGGAATCACGGGAGTGATTAAAAATGATACCGGTATGAGAAGTGGGGTATATATATATAATGGGACGCTCACCAATGACATTATCGGCGAGGCGTTTGGTTTGCCATACAAAGACCTCAATCTGTTGATTCGAGCGCTTTAGAGGTTCTTACCTCACGGTCTACGTGAAATGGGGTTTTATCGAGTCGAAGAAAAGCACAGGTTATCCGCCAACCATCTTTTTAATCTCGTTCAGCTTCATTAAAGCCTCAACCGGGGTCAATGTGTTTATGTCCGTAGCGATTATTTCTTCTTTTATCTGCTGAAGAACAGGGTCATCTAGCTGGAAAAAACTCAATTGCATGGCTGAGTCGGCTGCGAGTTCCCGAGCTTCAATACTCAAATCTGATGAATGTGATTTTTCAAGTTTTGCCAGAATATCGGTCGCGCGTTTAACTGCTTGAGCCGGTAATCCCGCCATCTTGGCTACATGAATTCCGAAGCTGTGATTACTGCCACCGGGCTCAAGTTTCCTCAAGAAGAGGACTTTCTTCCCTGATTCTTTCACAGAAACATTGTAGTTCTTGATTCGAACAAATGCTTCGGCCATTTCATTCAATTCGTGGTAGTGAGTCGCGAAAAGAGTCTTAGCACGGGCTTTTGGATTTTCGTGAATGAACTCAGCAATGGCCCACGCGATGGAAATTCCATCGTAGGTGCTAGTCCCTCTTCCAATCTCGTCTAGTAGCACGAGGCTTCGACCACTTAGGTTGTTCAGAATACTCGCTGTCTCGTTCATCTCCACCATGAATGTGGATTCCCCGCTGCTGATGTTGTCAGAAGCACCAACACGAGTAAAGATTTTGTCGACCATGCCAAGGTCTGCAGCCTTTGCTGGCACGAAGCTTCCCATTTGCGCCATCAATGAGATCAAGGCCGTTTGCCGCAATAGTGCCGATTTACCAGACATATTAGGTCCGGTTATCATCATAATCTGCTGAGTCTCGGTGTCGAGATTTACGTCATTGGTCACATAGACTTCCCCCAGGGGGAGGTTTTGCTCAATCACGGGATGACGGCCCTCGGAAATGTGAAGGTCAGTGCCTTCTGTCATTCTTGGCCGAACGTAATTGTTGCGCAACGCAATCTTAGCAAAGGACAGCAGTGCGTCGATATTGGCGATTTGTCTTGCTGAGACCTGAATCGATGAGAGGAACTGAGCTAGGTGCTCGACCAGTTCATTAAATAGCTTGGTCTCTAAGGTTAGGATTTTCTCTTCGGCGCCTAAGATTTTTGACTCGTAGGTTTTAAGCTCTTCGGTAATGTATCGTTCCGCTTGGGTCAAGGTTTGCTTACGAATCCAGCCTTCTGGTACTTTGTCTTTGTGCGCGTTTCTTACTTCGAGGTAGTAGCCAAAGACGTTATTGTAGCTAATCTTAAGGCTAGGAATTCCGGTGGCTTCAGTTTCTCTTTTTTGAATTTGAAGCAGATAGTCTTTTCCGGAGAAAGCTACCTGACGCAAATCATCTAGATCCTGATTTACACCTTCGCAGATAACAGCCCCCTTACTCAAAAGAATAGGCGGATCTTCTTCAATCCAAGCGCCAATTTTCTCTCTAATCTCATCACAAGGATCCAAAAGATGCGCTATTCGAGAAAGCTCTTCCTTGCCACTTTCCATGCAAAACTCCTTAATTGGAATGATGTTAGTGAGCGCTCGGTGGATCTGAACTACCTCTTTTGGGTTTACTCTTCCAACGGCTACTTTACTGATAAGTCGTTCAAGATCACCGATCTGTTTGACGTGACGCGAAACGTGTTCGGCCGACTCAGTGCTCAGCATCAAATAGTCGACGATATCGTGCCGCTTTTGAACCACAGAAATTTCTTTTGATGGTAAAACCATCCAGCGTTTTAACAACCTCCCTCCCATTGGACTTACCGTGTGGTCCATGGTGTCAAGCAAGGTTGTCGCCTCATCGTTATACGAATAGACGAGCTCCAAATTTCGGATCGTGAATCGATCGAGCCAAACAAATTCATCTGCTTGAATTCTAGAAATACTCTTGACGTGGTCGTGGCGATCGTGCTTGGTCTCGGCCAAATAGTGAAGCGCGGCTCCACCGGCTATGACCCCTAATTCCAGCTCATCAATTCCGAAACCTTTAAGAGATACCGTATCGAAATGGGCAGTTAGCTTCTCCTGAGCATATTCGGTAGTAAACACCCAGTCTTCCAAAGCGTGGGTGTAAAATTGGGTGCCAAAAGCTGCGTGAATACCTTGTTCCCCGTGCTTTTTATACAACAACTCACTGGGGCCAAAGCTCTGAAGTAGCTTATCAATGTGCTCGAAAGAGCCTTCGGAAACGAGAAATTCTCCAGTAGAAATATCCAGAAAAGCAACCCCAGCTTGATTTTTATGAATAATAACTGCGGCGAGAAAGTTGTTGCTCTTAGTGTCAAGAACGTGGTCACTGTACGCAACACCAGGCGTAACAAGTTCCGTGACACCTCTCTTCACTATCTTCTTTGTCAACTTGGGATCTTCTAATTGATCACAAATAGCCACGCGATGCCCAGCTCTAACGAGCTTGGGCATATATGTGTCGAGACTGTGATGGGGGAAACCAGCTAAATCGATAAACGCGGCCGCTCCGTTCTTTCTTTTGGTCAGAACGATGCCAAGGATTTTCGATGCTACACCAGCATCTTCTCCAAACATTTCATAGAAGTCGCCCACCCTAAAGAGAAGGAGAGCGTCAGGATACTTAGCCTTGATCGCATTGTACTGCTTCATCAAGGGCGTTTCCGTGACTTTTTTGGATTTGGTTTTTGTTGCCAAGGTGCCTAGAAAAGAAAACTGCCACCTCGAGGTTTCGAAGCGGCAGGTTTCATGAAATCATGTAAAATATTTGTTTATCGCCACCCGAAAAGTACCATGTTGCCTAGGGTATACCAATTTGCACATCCAAACGTTGTCAACATTTAGCTAACACGATCTACACAATGACTAGAAAGAAAGGGGCTGAAGTCTTAGGCTACTTTAAGCTGGCTGATCTTACTCTTGCCGAATTGTTCCTTGGCGTAGGAGAGAGTCACTTTCAGCTCTTTTGTGCCTTCTTCAGATGGAAGCTCAAACATGGCGTCAGTGATGATTGCTTCGCAAATAGAGCGAAGGCCGCGGGCACCTAACCGATACTCTAGTGCCTTTTCTACGATAAAATCGAATGCCTTTTTGTCGAATGACAGCTTGACGTCATCCATTTCAAACAACTTGATGTACTGCTTGATGATAGCATTCTTGGGCTCTATCAGAATTCGTCTAAGTGCACTCGCATCCAAAGGGTTTAAATGTGTGAGCACTGGGAATCGTCCGATCAGCTCTGGTATGAGTCCAAAGCCTTTAAGGTCAGTTGGAGAGACAAGACGAAGTACATTTTCGTCATCGATCATGTCGCCTTCGGTGCTGTATCCAATCGTCGATGTCTTCACACGGCGTTCAATAATCCGATTGATGCCGTCAAAGGCGCCACCGCAAACGAATAGAATATTTTTTGTGTTTACTTGGATTAGCTTTTGTTCAGGGTGCTTTCTTCCTCCTTGTGGCGGAACGTTTACTACTGAGCCTTCAAGCAATTTGAGCAGGGCTTGTTGTACTCCTTCTCCACTTACATCTCGAGTAATAGATGCGTTGTCACTCTTTCTGGCAATCTTGTCAATTTCATCGATAAAAACGATTCCTCTTTCCGCTGCAGTTACATCATAATCGGCGGATTGAAGCAGTCTGGAAAGAACGCTTTCCACGTCTTCTCCTACATAACCAGCTTCGGTGAGAATCGTGGCATCTGCGATGCAAAAAGGAACGTTGAGCATTTTGGCGATTGTGCGAGCGAGTAATGTTTTGCCCGTGCCCGTCTCGCCGACCATGACAATATTTGATTTTTCAATCTCTATTGCATCTTCGTCTACAGTGCCTGGCTGGGTGAGTCTTTTGTAGTGATTGTATACAGCAACTGAAAGTACTTTTTTGGCTTCTTCTTGGCCAATGATGAACTCGTCCAAAAATTTCTTGATCTCTTTTGGCTTTTGGAGCTTGATCTTGAATTCAACCGATGCGGTGGCTTGTTCGGCCATCTCCTCTTTCACAATATTCTCGGCCTGGTCGACACAGTTGTCGCATATATGCCCAGTAATTCCCGCAATGAGAATATTTACCTCACTCTTTTTTCTTCCGCAAAATGAACAGCTGATTTCGTGTTCCATATCAATCGTTGTTAGCAGTATCCTTAGGTGCCAAAAATAAAAGTAGGCCTTTTCCATGGGGAAAGGCCTACTTCTGTAGGTGTTTAAGCTCTGAACATGTATTCCTAACGGCGTGTTATTTACGCTCCAGTACTTCGTCGATCATACCGTATTCTTTGGCTTCGGAAGCGATCATCCAATAGTCACGATCAGAATCGTTCCATACGGTGTCGTAGTCTTTGCCGCTGTGAAGGGCGATGATCTCGTACAATTCTTTTTTCAGTTTTTGAATCTCGCGAGCTGTAATTTCGATATCAGAAGCTTGTCCACGCGCGCCACCTAAGGGTTGGTGAATCATAACTCTACTGTGCTTCAATCCTGTTCTCTTCCCCGCGCTTCCAGCGCAAAGTAGCACTGCTCCCATCGACGCGGCCATTCCCGTGCAGATTGTTGCTACATCTGGATTGATGTACTGCATAGTGTCGTAAATGCCGAGTCCAGCGTAAACACTTCCTCCTGGAGAGTTAATGTAAATCTGAATGTCTTTGTTAGCGTCAGCCGACTCTAAGAATAAAAGCTGAGCCTGAATGATGTTGGCGATATAGTCGTCAATTCCCATTCCTAAAAAGATGATTCTGTCGGCCATCAATCTTGAAAACACATCAACTTCTCGGAAAGGCATGTTTCGCTCTTCAATAACCGTCCGAGTCATGTTCTCCGGACCGTAGGCTGCACTGATATAATCGTCTACAACACTCCCAGTGATACCGGGCTGATCCGTAGCAAATTGTCTGAATTCTTTTCTCGTTATCATAGGGTTGTATTCAAATTTAATTGGGCGTCAAATCTAGCCCGAATGTCAGACCTCAAATTCTAAAAAGTTGTAAGAATGTGGACCACATTCAGAACGTTGTTTCAACGAGTAGTTGGTTACAAAGTCCTTCGTCTATTCCCCATGTTTTTTATTGAAAGCAGCAATGCCATCTTTCAAGAAACGCTCGAAAATAGCCGGGTCTCCGTCGTAACTGGCAGTTTGCTCGATCAAATCTGATCCATCATGATCGTGCATCGCGTATAATGGTTGGGCGTTAGTATCGTAGCGCTCCAACTGCATGAAGAGCCATTTCTGACCTAGACGGGATATAGGGTATTCTTTGCTGCCATATTCGCCTATTCGCTGTTCAGATTCTGGAAGATCTGTCCGGTCGTCAACGTATAGTGATACCAGTACCACATCTTCCAATAGAATAGGTTTGATCAAACTATCCGTCCAAATATTCTCCTCCATGCGTCGGCAATTGACACAGGTCCATCCCGTAAAGTCGACGAGAAGAGGCAAGTTTTGCTCTTTAGCTGCAGCAAGGCCTTCATCATAGTTTTGATATTCGGCGACAACGTGATTTGAAGTGCTGACGTTTTCGCCATCTCCGTGACCGCCATCTCCGTGACCGCCTTCGTCGCTGCCGATGCCGTTTGGCGACTCTGCGTAAAATGATGGTGGTGGGTAGCCGCTCACCAATTTCAGCGGTGCTCCCCACAGTCCAGGGATCACGTATATCGTGAAGCTGAGGAAGAATAGGCCAAACATAAAACGTGTAATGGATATCTTCTCAAAAGATGAATCGTGAGGGAACCTGATTTTCCCAAATAAGTAAAGAGTGATTGTAAGTGAAATGGCAATCCAAATTGCGATGAACGGTTCGCGTTCCAGCAGGTGCCATTGGTAAGACAGATCCGTGTTTGAAAGAAACTTGAATGCAAACCCAATTTCCAGAAGTCCCAAGACAACTTTTACGGAGTTGAGCCATCCGCCAGATTGTGGCAAGGAGTTTAACCAACCCGGGAACATGGCGAATAGTCCAAAAGGTAGAGCAAGCGCTAACGAAAAACCAAACATGACGACCGTAGGAGCAGCAAAATCACCCTGAGAAGCTCCTGCCAAGGCGGTGCCTACAAGTGGGCCAGTACATGAGAATGATACTAACGCGAGCGTAGCAGCCATGAAGAATATTCCAATGATACCACCGCGATCTGACGCTCCATCGGCTTTGTTGGTCCACGATGTGGGAAGTTGAATTTCAAAAGCGCCTAAGAAGGAGAGCCCAAATACAACCAGGAGAACAAAAAGGAACAGGTTGAAAATTGGATGTGAGGCGATAGCGTAGAGCACATCAGCACCGAAAATCGCGCTTAGAATTAAACCAACACCCGTATAGATTGCGATGATGAAGATTCCGTAAATCAAGGCGTTTCGTATTCCTTGTGCCCGGGTTTTGCTCTGCTTGGTAAAGAAGCTCACCGTCATTGGAATCATTGGGAAGACACATGGAGTGAGTAAGGCCGCAAAGCCAATACCCGTTCCTAGGAAGAACATTACCCAAAGTGATTTAGATTCTTTTTCCTCCTCCTCTTCTTCCTCGCAAAGGACTATATCAGCGGGGCGATCGTTCGATGCATCTAGATCAAAGCTAAAATCAACATCCTCAGGGGGTAGACACTTTGTAGAATCACAAACCATATAGGTGAGGTATCCTGACAAATCACGGGGATCTTCGGCTGGAACCGTCAGCCACCAATTTGCAGTTCCTTCGAAAAACTTGAGATCCATCATAAAGTTTGGATCATACTCCACATGAGGAGTGCATTCTTCGACAATAGGAGCCTTGATGAGGCTTTTGTCCGTGAATGTGAACATGGTCGGCAACGGGCCGTCTTGGCCATTGATGTGCTGTGAGTAGATATGCCATCCTTCTTCCACGGTAGCTTGAAATAGCACCAAGTAGTTTTCTCCGTCTTTGTATGAGCTAAACTCCCACTTAACTGGGTCAAAAAC
>Ga0206679_10001409_pt1 | contig 19887 bp, 13 predicted proteins | sample M110012015metaG_FD_155464 | JGI IMG/M metagenome (GOLD analysis project Ga0206679, IMG submission 155464) | Ammonia-oxidizing marine archaeal communities from Monterey Bay, California, United States - M1 100m 12015 | ecosystem: Environmental > Aquatic > Marine > Intertidal zone | place: USA... | reverse complement strand
CCTTTAAAAGAAGAAAACAAGGAAGAATTTGAGAAAGTTAGGAATGAATACATTAAAATCCTTGAGAATTTTGTAAAATAGCAATATGAAAAATAATAGAGAAATATCTCTTGGACTTATAATCCTATTTTTGAGTATTTCTTTATTCTCATTTTCACAATCTGTTTTCCCTTTTACTGAAAATAAAGGGCAATTACCTCAAACAGTTTTTTCAAAAGTAAAAATACCATCTGGTTCAGTTTTTATTGAAAAAGGGAAGTTTACTTACTCTTTTTATAACGGAAAACAATTACAAGAACGACATGATTTACAAAGAGATGAAAACTGGATTGACGCTCATTCTTTTTCTTCTAATTTTATAAATTCAAACTCAAATTCAAATCTAATTCTTTCTGATAAAAGTAAGTACTTTGAAAACTTCTACTACAAAGATAATAATGCCGAAAATGTTAATTTCTATAAATATTTTTCTGAAGAAAATATATATCCTGGAATAGATTTAAATATGTATTTTTTAGATAACAACCTTAAATATGATTTAATTGTTAGTCCTAATATTTCTCCTAAACTAATAAAAATTAAATATTCCGGACAAGATGAAATTTATCTAAAAGATGGAAATCTAATTATCAAAACATCCGTAAATACAATTACAGAATTAGCTCCTTTTGCATATCAAATTATTAATGGAGAAAAACAAACTGTTAAGTGTCGTTACCATCTAAAAAAAGACATTCTAAGTTTTGTTCTCCCAGAATCTTATGATAGAAATGTAGAATTAGTTATCGACCCAACTTTGATTTTTTCTACTTATTCCGGTTCTACAGCAGATAACTTTGGTTATACCGCAACTTATGATAGAGATGGTTTTCTTTATTCTGGCAGTACAGTTTTCGGAGTTGGTTATCCAACAACTTTAGGAGCTTTTCAAATAGATTATGCTAATGGGTCTTATGGTACAGATATCGGAATTACAAAGTATGACACTACTGGCACAACAAGAATTTATTCTACATATCTTGGAGGAACCAAAGATGAACTACCTCATAGTATGATTGTAAACAATATGAATGAATTATTTATTTTTGGAACTACCGCTTCTGATGATTTTCCTGTTACGGTAAATGCCTTCCAAACAACTTTTAAAGGAGGTTCAGGATTTTCTCCTAATGGACTTGGTGTTTCATTTCCAAATGGTAGTGATATTTTTGTAAGTAGGTTAAATGCTAGTGGAGGAAATTTACTCGCATCAACATATATCGGTGGTAGTGGAAATGACGGATTAAACACTTCTCAAAAATTAAAGAAAAATTATGCTGATGAGGTAAGAGGAGAAATTGATATTGACAAAAATAATAACATTTATTTGGCAACATGCACCTATTCTGCTGATTTTCCTAATACAAATTCTCTACAACAAAACAATAATGGAGATCAGGAAGGGTGTATTGTAAAAATGGATAACCAACTTAGTACTATTATTTGGAGTTCCTATTTAGGAGGGACAAAAGATGATGCAATATATTCGTTAGCTTTAGATAAAAATGATAATGTTTTTGTTACAGGAGGAACTACTTCAGATGATTTCCCAATTACTACAAATGCTTATCAAAATTCGTATCTAGATTCTATAAGATCGGATGCTTTTGTAACTCATATTTCTTATGATGGTAGTACTATTATTAATTCTACATATTTTGGGTCAGAATATTACGACCAATCCTATTTTGTAGAATTAAATTCAGATGAAGAAGTATATATTTTTGGTCAGACAAAAGCTTTAGGAACTTCACTTGTTCATAACTCAAATTATTTTACTTCTGAAGCAAGTCAATTTATTGCAGTTTTATCAAATAATCTGAATCAATTACTAAGGTCAACAGTTGTAGGAACCGGGAAAGGTACTCCCGATATTTCTCCAACTGCATTTTTAGTTGATGTTTGTAATAATATTTATATTTCTGGATGGGGAAGCGGAACGGGAAATGGGCCTCTTTCTACCTTAAATATGCCAATCACTACAAATGCTTTTCAAAATACAACTGATGGTAATGATTTCTATATTATGATTTTAGATGATGGTTTGGATAATTTGATTTATGGAACTTATTTTGGAGGAAGTCAGAGTGCAGAACATGTTGATGGAGGAACAAGTAGATTTGATAAAAAAGGAGTTATTTACCAATCTGTTTGTGCGGGTTGCGGTAATAATAATGACTTCCCTATAGAGCCAAACCCTGGGGCAGTTTCATCAACAAATAACTCAACTAATTGCAATAATGGAGTATTTAAATTTGATTTTAATTTTCCTATATTAATTTCAGATTTTGATGCGCCTTGGGTTTCATGCGTTAATAATATATCTTTTTCTAATCTTACAACTTCCGTTCAAAACACAACTTATTTATGGGATTTCGGAGATGGAGATACCTCAACACAAAGCAACCCAACACATCAATATTTTATTCCTGGAATTTATAATGTAACACTTATAGCGTCCTCCTCAGTTGCTTGTAATTTATCTGATACAATTACAAAACAATTATATATTTTATCTAATGCATCCTCAAATTTGCAAGGAGTTGATGTATGTAAAAATGAATCTGTACAAATAGGAGTTTTACCAATCAACAACCCATCAATAAGTTATTTTTGGTTCCCTTCAACCGGGCTAAGTAATGTATCCGCTCCAAATCCTATAGCAAATGTTAATTCATCAACATTATATAAATTAATCATTTCTGACGGAAATTGTGCTGATACATTATACCAAATGGTAAATGTAGATAGTCTATCAATAAACGCAAGTGATGATACAACTTTTTGTAATCAGGATATTTTACTGCAAGCAAATACAACAGGAATAGTTAATAGTATTATTTGGAGTAATAACTCATATTTTTCTGATACAATAAGTAACTTAGGTACATATTTATCAAATAGTGTAGGTACTTATTTTATTAAAGTTGAAAACAATAATTGCGTCAGCATTGATAGTGTGTCGGTAGTTAATGATAATATTTTGATTGATTTAAGTGGAATTACAGAAATTTGTATTGGTGATTCTGTTTTTGTAAAAGTGGATGATTTAAGTCCTTTAAATCCTATAATTAATTATGAATGGAGTTCAAGTTTTATAATGAATTTTAGTTCGGATTCTTCAAATTTTATTACATATCCTGATACTTCTTCATGGTTTAAGGTTATTGCAACAAATACTTTAGGTTGTTATATTTCAGATTCTATTTTTATTAAGGTTAATAATTATCCTACTTATGATTCTGTTTGGACAAACAATCCAATTATTTTTCTGGGGCAAGAATCTGACTTAAATATATCTACTACCGATAATATTATTTGGAGTACAAATGATAGTGATAAAACTGTTGAAATTTTTCCGGATTTCTCTGATTGGTATAATGTTTTAATTTATAATAACTATTGTCAGTTAACCGATTCTATTTTTATAGAAGTTAAAGATGTGTTTTGCAACAAAGAAAATATCATAATACCAAATGCATTTAGCCCAAATGAAGATTGGAAAAATGAAAATTATAAAATTATTGATGAAGATGGAATCATTACATCTTTCAGATTAGAAATTTTTAACAGATTTGGAGAAAAGGTGTTTTCTTCTGAAAATATAAATGAAAGTTGGGACGGATACTACAAGGGGAAATTATTATCTCCTCAGGTATTTGATTTTTATTTAGAGATTGAATGTGTTGGAAATAAATCACTTTTTGAAAAAGGTAATATTACTTTAATAAGATGAGGTGGAAAGTATTAATATTATTTTTTGTTGCGAAAATTTCATTTTCTCAAGATGTACATTTTTCTCAGAATTTTGTGGACAGAATAAATTTTAATCCCTCTTTAGTAGGAGATTTATCTGAAAATGAATTTAGAGTTTCGGTAATCAGAAAATCACAATGGCAATCTGTATCTGTTCCATTTTCTACATTATCATCTTCTTTTGAAGGTAAAGAAATTTACAAAAAATTTAATTTCGGATTACAATTTCTAAATGATAAATCTGGATCCTCTAAACTTACACACAATCAATTTAATATCGCAATTAGCCGAAAATTTAATGTAAACAGATATAATAGTTTGTCTCTTGGTTTATTTACAGGATTAGGACAAAAAACAATTGACTATTCTGAGTTGCTATTTGAAGAACAAGAATTTTTTATTACTGATAATTTGATGTTTGCAGATATTGGCTTTGGGACTAATTATTCTACAAATATACAAGAGAAACTAAGTTATAATGTAGGGGTTTCAATTTATCATATAAATACTCCATCCATCTCATTTGTACAAGATGAAACAGTAATTCTCCCAATAAAAAACAATTATAATTTTGGTGTAAACTACAGGTTTAATTCAAAAACAAATCTGAAATCTGAAATAATAATAAGCAAACAAAGCACACAGAAAGAAATACTTATCGGAATAAGACCTTCAATTGATTTTGAAGAATTTATATTATTTCCTATAGCTTTCTACAGAGTAAATGATGCTGCAATTTTGGGAGTTGGAATGCAGAAAAATAATTTTTTTGGGAATATCAGTTATGATATAAATGTTTCTGATTTACAAAATGCTTCTAACAATAAAAGTGGGTTTGAATTTTCATTAATTTACAAATGGAAGAAAAAGAAGAAGAAACAAATAAAAGATATTAAAGAAAAATGCCCAGAATACTTATAAAAATAATATTGGCCTTTATTCCATTTATTTCTTTATCACAGGAAGTACAAATAAAACATTTATCAGAAAATATAAATTCTTTTGGATCTGAGCTTAACTTTATTCAAGTGAATGAAAACACTACATTTTACACTTCTTCCACTTTAGAAGAAAATAAATATCAGAGTTTAATTTTTAATACAGAACTAATAAATGGAGAATGGGGAAAAGGGAAATACTATCATTTAGGAAATTCTTTCTCCTATGCTAATATTTCTTATCCAAAAGATGAACATTATTTTTATTATAGTGTAATTGATAAAAGTGGGAATAGTAAAATTGCATTCAGAGATTATAAAAAACCCGTCACTCAATTTTTAAACAAAAAAATAAATTTACCTTTTTGCATAAATACTCAACCTCATAAAACTACTTATAATGGTAAAAGTATATTGTATTTTGTTTCTGACAGAAATGGTGGTTTTGGAGGAATGGATATTTGGTTTTCTGTAATAGATAAATTTGGGAATTATGGGGAACCAATAAATGCAGGAGAAAGAATAAATAGCAAACACAATGAAATTACTCCTTTTTATAATATCTGGACTGGAGAACTTTTCTTTAGCTCGGACATAAATATAGATAAAAGCGGGATAGACATATTTAAATCAAAAGGAAGTCTTAATTTATGGAATAAAGCTGAAGCTGTTACTGAATTAAATTCAAAAGAAAATGATTTATATTTAAGTTTTTATGATGAGTTCTCTGGATATTTTTCATCTAATAGAAGTCCATCATTATTCGGAGATGAAGAAAATTGTTGTAATGATGGTTTTTCTTTTCAATACCCAATTATAAATAAAGACACTCTTACTTTTAATGATACAATTAAAAAACATTTACCCATAAAATTGTATTTTCATAATGATGAACCAGACCCAAGAACTTTAAACACATCAACTAATAAAACATACAAAGAATCTTATGTTTCCTATTATATTTTAAAAGATGAATACCTGAAAATAAACCCTTCTAAGGAAATGGAGTTATTTTTTGAAACTACATTAAAAGGAAATTATAATAAATTAAATTCAACTTTAGATTATATTTTAAAATCCTTACAAAATGGGAATAAAATTGAACTTCATATAAAAGGATTTGCGAGTCCATTACACGAAAAACAATATAATGTAAATCTATCTCAAAGAAGAATTTCTTCTCTTTTAAATATGTTAGATGATTTTGAAAACGGACAATTAAAAGGTTTTATAAAAAGTGGGGAGCTGAAAATTATTGAACTTCCTTTCGGAGAAAATAAATCTGATAAAAGTGTTAGTGATAACCCAAAAGACAGAAAAAACTCTGTTTACAGTAAAGATGCCATGCTAGAACGAAAAATTGAAATAGTAGAAATTATAGAACTATAATTTAATATAAAAAACACCTGAAACAGACATCCTAATAAAAAGCCTATATAAACTTGTGGTACATTATGTGCTTTCTGATCTAACCTTGCAAAAGCCAATAATCCTGAAAGGAACAGAAATAAAATTATCCAATTAAACAATCCTCCGAAAATAATATTTAGAGCGATAAAAGTTCCGGTTGCTCCTCCAATTCCTAACATATGTAAACTTATTTTCCATTTTCTTGTAATTATATAAGACAGTAAAATTAGTAATGCAGAAGAAATATAAATTGAACTCATATACAAAGATAGTTTTGCTATACTATTAAAGATAGGAAAAGAAATAGTCATAATAAATAAAGTAGATAATAGAGGGCCTAATCTTTCTTCTTTACTTTTCATTGAAAATGATTTTACTTTACTTGGCCCATAAACATAAATTGAAGCTGATATTAATGGCAAAACTAAAGTTGAAAGAAGTATTATAACATATATAAACTTTGTGTGTTGATGAAAAATAGTTTTAAAATATCCCACATAATTAATCCCAATATAAAGTACAATAATTGGCATAATTATAGGATGAAGGATATAAGAAAGTATCTTTGAAATCCTCATTACAATTCTCTTCTGTATTTAGATGTTTCAATTCCTAATTCTTCTCTGTATTTTGATACAGTTCTTCTGGCGATATGGTATTCTTCTTCTCCAAGTAATATAGTAATTTTTTCATCTGTGTATGGAGCTGTTTTGTCTTCTGAATCTACAATATCTTTAAGTTTACTTTTTATTACTTTGGTAGAAATTAACTCTCCATTATCTTTTCTGTAAGCTTCCGAAAATAATTCTTTCAATAAAAAACTACCGAAAAAAGTTTGAACATATTTACTATTACTAACTCTTGAAATTGTAGAAATATCCATATTAACTATTTGAGCAATATCAGCAAGAATCATTGGTTTTAAATCTTTGTCATCTCCAGATAAAAAGTATTTTTCCTGATGTTTAATTATTGCGTTCATCACTTTTAAAAGAGTTTGTTCTCTTTGCAGAATTGCATCTTTAAACCAATTTGCAGATTCAATTTTTTGCTTTAAAAATTCCTTAGCTTTTTTATCAGAAGTTTCTTGAATCATTTTTTTATAATGATTACTTACTCTTAATTCTTTTCCACTACGTTTTGATAAAGAAACAATGTTTTTCTCATCAATAATTTTAATTATAAAATCCGGATTTATATAAGAAGCACTCCTATTTTTACTGAAATTACTTGCCGGAAAAGGATTTAATTTTTCTACTAATTCATAAACATCTTTTAATTGTTTTTCAGATATTTCTAACTCTCTTATAACTCCTTCAAAATTTTTTTTGCTAAATCGTTCATACTGATTTTCTAAAACTTTAATGGAGAGTTCTACAATTTCATTTTGTTCTTTGTTTTTAAGCTGAACAAGTAAACATTCTTGCAAATTTCTTACTCCTACACCAAACGGTTCTAAAGTTTGTATAAGTAAAAGAGCTTTTATAATTTCTTCTTCAGAAAATTCTAAATTAAGATTAATAAGTAAATCATCCGAAATAGAAAAAACTTCTCTGCTAATCCATCCATTTTCATCCAAACTATCAATCAGATATTCAATTAAAAACAGATCATCCTCATCCAGATTAAGTAAAAGAAGTTGTTTTTTTAAATACTCTGAAAGTGTTTCTTCAAAGTCTGAAATCTGAACTTCAGAATAATCTGAATTCGTTTGCTGTTTATATTTATAGGAACTCGAGTAGTCTTCTTCCATTTCATCTATGGAAATATCCTCTGATTTTTCGGTCTCTTCCAAAGCAGGATTATCTTCTAATTCTTCCTGAATTCTGCTATCTAAAGATGCTAACGGAATTTGCAACAAAGCTAAAAATTGTATCTGTTGTGGAGACAGATTAAATCCTAATTTTTGTTGTAATTTCTGTTTCTGCATATATTAAAATTCTGCATTTTGAGGTGTTCTTGGAAAAGGAATTACATCTCTGATGTTTTTCATTCCGCTTACAAACATTATTAATCTTTCGAAACCTAAACCAAAGCCAGAATGAGTACAACTTCCAAATTTTCTACTTTCTAAATACCACCAAAGTTCTTCTTTATCTACATCCATTTCCTCCATTCTGGTAGTAAGTTTTTCTAAATTTTCCTCTCTTTGAGATCCTCCAACAATTTCCCCTATTAATGGGAATAAAATATCCATAGCTCTTACAGTTTCTCCATCTTCATTTTGCTTCATATAAAAAGCTTTAATTCCTTTAGGATAATCTGTAATAATAACCGGTTTTTTATATTTTTTTTCTACTAAATATCTTTCATGTTCTGATTGCAAGTCAGAACCAAAACCTTCAATAATATATTGAAATTTTTTCTTTTTATTTGGTTTTGAATTTCTTAAAATATCTATCGCTTCTCTGTATGTAAGTCTTACAAAATCACTCTCTATTACAAACTGAAGTCTTTCCAAAAGTCCCATTTCTGATCTTTCTTCTTTCTTTAAGTTTTTTTCTTCATCCTCTAATCTTTTATCCAAAAATCTTAAATCATCCTCATTATTTGTAATACAATACTGAATACAATATTTTAAAAATTCCTCTGCCAAATCCATGTTTTCTTCCAAATCAGCAAAAGCTACCTCTGGTTCTATCATCCAAAATTCTGATAAATGACGAGATGTATTAGAGTTTTCTGCTCTAAAGGTTGGTCCGAAAGTATAAACCTGACCAAGAGCTAAAGCGGCTAGTTCTGCCTCTAACTGTCCGGAAACCGTTAAATTAGTTTTACTGCCAAAAAAGTCCTGAGAATAATCAATTCCATTTTCATTTTTAGGAATGTTGTCTAAATCAAAATTTGTAACCTGAAACATTTCTCCAGCTCCTTCCGCATCTGCTCCTGTAATAATTGGAGTGTGAATATTTGAAAAACCCTTATCATTAAAAAATTTATGTACTGCAAAAGTAAGTGCATGTCTTAATCTGAACACTGCTGAAAAAGTATTTGTTCTGAAACGTAAATGAGCTTTTTCTCTTAAAAATTCTAATGAATGTTTTTTAGGTTGTAAAGGATATTCATCTGCATCCGCATCACCTAAAATTTCAATTGCTGCTGCCAACACCTCTACATTTTGACCTCCTCCTTTAGATTCTACTAATATACCAATAACCGAAATTGCACTTCCCGTTGTGATTCTTTTAAGTAGGTCCTCTTCAAAATGATCTCCTTCTGCTACAACCTGAATATTACTAATTGTAGAACCATCATTTAGAGCAATAAAGGAAACATTTTTAGATCCTCTACGAGTTCTTACCCAACCTTTAACGCATATTTCTTGTCCTTTCGCTTTCTCGTTTAATAAGCTTTTTACTTTTATTCTTTTCATATTCTATTCTGATCCTTTCAGGTTTAAATTTACTCTTTTATGACTATAATACATTTTCTTGTTTTCAACACCTTTTCTGAGTTTTAATCTCTCTTCCTCTGGTAGACTTGCAATTTCAATACACTCTACAGAACAGCAGTTGTTATGTTTCCCCTGACAAATAGGGCATTGTAAAAATAAAAGATTACAATTCTCATTTTTGCAATTTACATGTGTATCGCAGGGCTCATTACACTGATGACACTGACTAATCACATCATCTGATATCCTCTCCCCTCTCCTCTCATCAAAAACAAAGTTCGTTCCTTTAAATTTATTTTCTAAATCTTCATCTTCATTTAGCTGTCTTGCATAATCAATAATACCTCCATGAAGCTGGCTAACATTCTCAAATCCATGATGTTTTAAATATGCTGAAGTTTTCTCACATCTGATTCCTCCGGTACAATACAATAATATTGGTTCTTTCTCTTTTCCTTCTAGCATGTCTTTTACAACAGGTAATTCTTCTTTAAATGTTTCAACATCAGGACAAATAGCGCCTGTAAATTTACCTATTTCACTTTCATAATGATTTCTCATGTCTACAATAGTAGATCCATTATTTATTGCCTCATTCCACTGTGATGCAGAAAGATGTTCTCCAACATTTGTTACATCATAATCATTAATAGACAATCCATCTGAAACTATTTGATTTCGGATTTTTATTGTAAGTTTAAAAAATGATTTTCCATCATCTTCTACTGCAATCTTAAAGGGAATCTCCTTAAAGTTAGAAAAGGAGTTAATATTTTCAACAAAATCTTCCCAATTATGTTCTGGAACACTTAGTTGAGCGTTTATTCCCTCTTCCGCAATATATATTCTTCCTAAAACTCCTAGTTCATTCCAGTTATTATAGATATCGTCTCTTAATTCAGGCAGATTTTCTAAAATAGTATATTTATAAAAAGAAATAGTAATTCTTTTAAATGTTTCTTTTTCTAGCAAAGCCATACATTGCTCTTTGCTGAGTTTGTTAAACATGTTTTTTTTGCCTGCGTTAGGGTCCATCTTGTTGTTTTTATGAATTGCAAAGATATAAAAACTATGATTTGTATTGATTAGTATTTTTGAGTAAAAATTTAGTGTATAATGTTATATTTGTGCCAAAGAAATATACATGAAAGAAAGGATTTTAATAATAGGTTCATCAGGGCAAATTGGCACTGAATTAGTGATGGAGTTAAGAAGAATGTATGGAAACGAAAATGTTATTGCTTCTGATATTAGAGATTCTTCTGAGCAAGTTATGAATTCTGGTCCGTTTGAAACTTTAGATATAATGGACGAATCCTTATTAAGAGAAATTGTAAAAAAATATAAAGTTACTCAAGTATATCTATTAGCAGCTTTACTGTCGGCAACTGCAGAACAAAACATTGAGTTAGGTTGGAGGTTGAATATGCGATCTCATTCTCATGTGTTGGATTTAGCAAAAGATGGACTTATAAAAAAAATTTTTTGGCCATCCTCTATAGCAGTATTTGGTCCAACTACACCAATGGAAAACACTCCACAATATACCATAATGGAGCCAAATACTGTTTACGGAATTACAAAACAAGCAGGAGAAAGGTGGAACGAATACTACTTTAATAAATTTGGAGTAGATGTAAGAAGTGTCCGTTATCCAGGGCTAATTGGATGGAAAGCAGCTCCTGGTGGAGGCACAACTGATTATGCTGTAGATATTTTTCATAAAGCAATAACAGATGGAAAATATGAAAGTTTCCTGTCTGACAACACTGGGCTACCAATGATGTATATGCCAGATGCAATAAGGGCAACTATTGAGTTAATGGAGGCCCCTGCAGAACAAGTAAAAATCCGATCATCATACAACTTGGCAGGAATTAGTTTTACTCCAAAAGAAATTGCAGCAGAAGTTTCAAAACATATTCCTAACTTTGAAATGTCTTACAATTCGGATTTCAGACAAGAAATTGCTGACTCTTGGCCATCATCAATTAATGATGAACATGCACAAAACGATTGGGGATGGAAACTAGAGTATAACCTAGAAAAAATGACATCAGATATGATGAAAAATTTGAAAGAAAAATATAAAACTATTGCATAATGAGTAGAAAAATACAGATATACAATACCCTTTCAAGGAAAAAGGAAAAATTTAATCCGATAGTAGAAAATCATGTAGGGATGTATGTTTGCGGACCTACTGTGTATGGAGACCCTCACCTTGGTCATGCTCGACCTGCAATTACTTTTGATGTAGTTTTTAGATACCTAAAACACTCTGACTATAAAGTTAGATATGTAAGAAATATTACTGATGCAGGTCACCTAGAAAATGATGCTGATGAAGGGGAAGATAAAATCGCAAAAAAAGCAAGATTAGAGCAATTAGAACCAATGGAAATTGTTCAGTTTTATACTCTGAGTTACCATAAAGCAATGCAAGCATTAAATTGTTTACCTCCATCAATTGAACCAAGAGCAACAGGACATATTATTGAGCAAATTGAAATGGTAAAACAAATCTTAAAAAATGGATTTGCCTATGAAGTAAATGGTTCGGTTTATTTGGATGTAAATAAGTACAATGAAACCTATCCTTACGGAACTTTATCAGGAAGAAATATAGAAGATACTTTAGAGGGAACAAGAACATTAGACGGTCAATCCGAAAAGAAAAGCCCTGTTGATTTTGCTATTTGGAAAAAAGCAAGTCCGGAACATATTATGAGATGGGCTTCAACTTGGGGAGAGGGTTTCCCGGGTTGGCATATGGAATGTTCTGCAATGAGTGAGAAATATTTAGGCAAAACTTTTGATATTCATGGAGGTGGAATGGACCTTGTTTTCCCACATCATGAAGCAGAAATAGCACAAAGCAATGCATGTAACGATTGTAATCCTGTAAACTATTGGATGCATAATAATATGATTACAATTGATGGGAAGAAGATGGGTAAGTCCTTAGGGAATTTTATCAATTTGGAAGAGTTTTTTAATGGAACTCACGATAAATTAGAAAGAGAATATTCTCCAATGACCATTCGTTTTTTCATTTTGCAAGCACATTATAGAAGTACAGTAGATTTTAGTAATGAAGCACTTAAAGCAGCTGACAAAGGTTTTGCAAAACTGATGAATGCTATGGAATCTTTGCAAAATTTAAAATCATCTGAAAACTCAACCTATGATGTTAATGAGTTAGAGCAAAAGTGTTATTCTGCAATGGATGATGACTTTAATACTCCTATTTTAATTGCTCATTTATTTGATGGAGTAAGAATTATTAACTCAGTAAAAGATGGGAAAGAAAGTCTGAATGCAACTGATTTAGAAAAGTTAAAAACATTGTTCAATAACTTTGTTACTGATATTTTAGGATTTATTTCTGATAAAGAAAGTGGTGGAAATGACTTAACTTCTGAGGTAATGGAATTGGTATTACAACTCAGAGGAAATGCAAAGAAGAATGAAGATTTTGATACAGCCGATTTGATTAGAGATGAACTTGATAAATCTGGAATTCAGATAAAAGACAGTAGAGAAGGAAGTAGTTGGGAAGTAAAGAATTAGATTTGAGATGTTAAATATTAGACATACGATTTTCAGTAAAACTTCTCCTCTAAAAAAAAGGGGGTGGGGTATGTTCCTTTTAGTAATTTTAATTTCTTCTTGCACATCAGAACCTCAGCAAAAAACTACTCCTAAAAAACCAAAAGCAAAAATTGAAGTTCCTACTTTTAATTCAGATTCTGCATATAGTTACATACAAAAACAAGTAGATTTCGGACCAAGAGTCATCAGTAGTAAGGGTTGGAAAAACTGTGCTATTTGGTTAGAAAAAAAGTTTTTGCAATATACTCCAAATGTAATAATACAAGAAGCTCCTATTACAACTTATGATGGTAAAAATCATACGTTAAAAAATATTATTGCAAGTTTCTCTCCAGAGAAAAACAATAGAATTGCCCTTTTTGCACATTGGGATTCTCGCCACATTGCCGACCATGATACAGAAAACCAAAATAGCCCAATACTTGGCGCAAATGATGGAGGAAGTGGAGTTGGAGTTTTAATAGAAATGGCTCGGCAGTTTAGCATCAAAAACCCAAAAATAGGAGTAGATATTATCCTTTTTGATGCAGAAGATTACGGACAACCAGAAAACTCTGACTATCCTATTATGCAAGATTCTTGGTGTTTAGGTTCTCAACATTGGAGTAAAACTCCACACAAATCAAATTATACTGCCAAATATGGTATTTTGTTAGATATGGTTGCTGCTGAAAACGCTACCTTTTATATGGAAGGTAATTCTACTTATTTTGCCTCTTCTGTTGTACAAAAAGTTTGGAAGAAAGGAAACAAATTGGGTTTTGAGAAATACTTTGTTTATAAAAACGGACCTGAAATTATGGATGATCATGTATATGTAAATTACTTAGCTCATATCCCAACCATTGATATTATTGAATATAATCCTGCCACTGAAAGTCATTTTAATAAGCACTGGCATACTCATAAAGATGACATGAATAATATTGATAGAGAAACATTAGATGCGGTTGGGCAAACTTTATTGGAAGTTGTTTATAGGGAGTAAGGGCTCGAATCCTGCTACCCCTACTTTGTTTATCTTTGATATTTCATCTTTTTTTTTATCTTTGTTGTATTAAAAATTACGACTTATGAAAAATTCTGCAGATAGAAACCTACAAGAAATAAATTTAGATCAAATAAAATCTTTTATCAAACAACAGGATCCCATCGCGTTTGATAAGATGATTATAAGTTCTAGTGAAATTGTAAAGAGAACTAATTTTGTTTTTTTGAATTACAGTGGAGAATACCTTAACAGATCTTCAAAAAAAGTAACTTTCCCAATGTATGGCTCTGTAAAGGATAATTTTACTGAATTTACTGGAGGTGTGTCAAAACTAGGAGAAAAAGTGGTTATTACTTCTAATCATATTTTCAATACTCTTAGTAATAATAATCAAATTTCTCCTGAACAAGATTTTGACGCAAATAAAGATGAATTAAATTTTCCAATTAATGTAAATGGTGATTTTATCTCTCCAAATCAACCTTCATATTTTCTTCCATTGAGAACAATGTCTTGGGCTTGTGAGACATGTAATTCTAAGAAATATGTTCCTTGTGATAATATAGACTGCAGTGGAAGACATGAGTGGGACTGTATCAGTTGTGACGCAAAAGGAAGTGTTCAATGTTCTGAATGTGAAAGAGGGAGAGTAGATTGTGGGGAGTGTCATGGAGAAAAATATATTACTTGTGATAGCTGTGGTGGTTCTGGCAAGAAAATAGATGGATTAGATACTCTTTCGGCTATTGGTAGTAAAACACGTTCTTCAAGAGTAATTAAAAAAAATTGCAAAAAATGTAATAGAGGAAGAGTGCGATGCTCAAATTGTAATGGAGGTCAAGTCACATGTTTAAATTGTGGAGGTAATGCAAAAATTACTTGTGGTGAATGTGAGGGTCAGAGAAGAATCAAATGTAATAAATGTTATGGAGATACAGATCGTAAAGGTATGATTGACTGTCCTGAATGTAAAGCAATGGGAGAAATGGCAAAAATAAGTTTTGTTGAAACGACTGTTGATCAAAAATCGGTTTCTCGTATTTTTAATGACGATGGAAAATTAGAAAACATAACAGGTGAAACTGTTTTAAAATTTGCTCAAACTAGCAGTGCTCAAATTAATGTTCTGAGAAATTTTAATGATGTTTTCGAGCAGAATTATGATGACTCAGTTAAAGAAATTATTGAGAATCTCCATATTGAGTTAGATTTTCAGATTAAAGGATTTGAAAATCGAGTTACTAGAGAAGAATTATACTATCAGGTTATACCATGTATTCAAATAGAATATCGTCATATGATATCAAATACAGTTCATAATGCAACTATTTTGAATTATTTTGACGATCCTGAATTGATTATTGATAAAGAAGTCGAAAATGAAAAATCTAATACAAAGGATAAAATGAAAGGAGTTGGGAATTTCTTTGGAAAAATGTTTAAAACAAATAAATTTAAAACCAAAGAAGATAAGAAAAAAGAAATCAAATTGATGATTATGATTGCTAAAATTGACGGAAAAGTTGAAGATGAGGAAAAGATTTTCTTAGCTAGTCAAGTATCATCATTAAATGATTTTTCAGTTGCTGAAAAATCAGAGTTCTTTGCATTAATAGACGCAACTGTTGTTCCTCAAATTTCTTATAATGATGTTTCGTTTTCAACTCCTGAAAGATTTAAAGAAGTAATTGAACTTTTAGAGTCATTAGCTGGTAAAGATGGTAGTATTGATGAATCAGAAAAACGTTTTGTTGAAGATCTTAAGAAATTATATTCAGAGGGTAAAAAGAAATAGTTTTTTTGTTTTAGTAGGAGATAAATTTAAAGTCCAAAATTCTTGATATAAGTATTGTTTCTAAATTTTAAGGAAATTTACATATCTTCAACTGGATTAAATCCTTTATTTTTCTTGAAATCCATTCTATGATCAAAGTTACTCATACTATCAGAAGGATCAAGCAGATCAAAATTTAATGTATCTAATTTAGAACGATCAATTATTACAGAAGCAATCGTTTGTTCTTTATAATTTCCTGTTGCAGAGTTCATTAATGATCCCTTAGCATTTATTTGTGATATATTAACATACGGTAATAATTGAAAAATTTCTTTAGCAATTTTCAGAATACAACTACATACATAATCTTGATATATTTGATTAAAACGAGAATTTGGTATCTGATCTTCTTTCACTTCAGTTTTTCTTCTTAAAAGCCTTTTAGTAGTCTTTGGTATTACTTCTTCACTATGCACATAAAAGTCAACAATTACTCTTTCTGATTTCACATTAAATGAAATATCAGAGCCATATTCTTGTAAATCTTCGAACGGTTTGAAAAAATTCAGAGCATATGTATAAGACTGAGAGTTTTTGCTTATTACACCATTTACAATATCCATCATTTCTTTATAATCTTCATTATTTTTCAAATACTGTTCATGGATTTTTTGCTGTTCGTTTAAATTTTCTTTTATTCTATTAGAACGTTTGTTCTCAAGATTATTAATATTGTCTTTAAGGGACATTTTTTTCTCAAAATCTTTTGCTCCAATATTGAAAAGAAAGAAAGTTAGAAATAAAATTACTGATATAACAACTAAAACGATACTTTCTAGTAAACCATAAAACAATCCCGTCATACTAAGTAAACCAATGAATGCCAATACTTTTTTATTTCCTGTCAGGTTGAATAACCAACTATTTTTTTCTTTATACATCCCACCTATAATCAGATGAGCAAGAGACGGTTTTGATTTTTTCTTTACTTCTTCAATTTCCTCGTCTATCTGACTGTTTGTGTAGTCGGTAATTTCAGTACTTAGTTCTTCTGCCGTCTGGACATATTCAGGATTATTCTGATTTTGAAGTTTTGTCCAATTCATTGGTTCTGAATATGATTTATGAACTGACCGAATTACTTCAAGATAATTATTATGCTCTCTAACTTCTGCTTCATTATCTCTTATTTGTTCTTTCTTTTCACTTTCAGCATGCTCTTTTTCCAACTGTTTGAGTCTAACTGCTCGTTCTTTACGATCTCTTTCTATTTGTTTCTGTCTTTGTTTGTATTCTCTTGCTTCTAATCTCTGTTTTTTTCTTTCTTCAACTTCAATTATATGTCGTCTCGGTGTCGCCCAACCAGTATTCCCAAAAATTTTGTTACTTGCCCATTTCCCAGTATTCTTACCAACTTCTCTTGTAAATGATTTCCAGAACGTCCCCATAATATTATTTTATTCTTTTATATATGCAAACATAATAAAACTAACTAAATTGAGATAGTTCATTTTGTCTGTACATAATAATTTCAATTTTGTTCTTTTAGAAAATTATTATATAAGTTTGTTTTAGTAGATGGAGCAGCGGTGCAAAAAGCGGAGCAATTTTTAGTTTGAAAGTTTGATGTAATCATGTAAACAGGTGTTAGGTTGTAATCCTGCTACCCCGAAACAAGTTTATTAAAGAGCTTAATTGAGAAGATTATACAAAACAAAGCCCATAACATCAGCCGCTTCTTCTATTTTTTTACTTACTGGTGTCCCTGAACCATGTCCTGCATTAGTTTCTATTCGTATTAATGTAGGGTTATTTCCTGTTTGTTTATCTTGCAAATGTGCTGCAAACTTAAAACTGTGTGCAGGAACTACCCTATCATCATGATCTCCTGTTAGTACTAAAGTTGCAGGGTATTCTACTCCCTTTTTTACATTATGTACTGGAGAATATTTATGTAAATATTCAAACATTTCTTTGCTCTGTTCAGAAGTTCCGTAATCGTATGCCCATCCTGCACCAGATGTAAAAGTATGGTACCTTAACATATCTAACACTCCAACCGCAGGAAGTGCAACCTGAAACAATTCTGGTCTTTGTGTCATACATGCCCCTACTAAAAGTCCTCCGTTTGATCTTCCGCTAATTGCCAAATGTTTTGATCTTGTGTATTTGTTTTCTATCAAAAATTCTGCTGCAGAGATAAAGTCGTCAAATACATTTTGTTTTTGCATTTTTGTTCCTGCATCATGCCAATCTTTACCATATTCACCACCACCTCTAAGATTTGCTACTGCATAAATACCTCCTTGTTCTAACCATACAGCATTTGTTACCGAAAAAGAAGGTTTTAAAGAAATATTAAACCCCCCATAACCATACAAAATAGCAGGATTTGTTCCATCTAATTTTACTCCTTTTTTATACATAATACTTATCGGAACTTTTGTGCCATCTTTAGAAATGAAAAAATGTTGCTCGGAAACAAAATCTTCAGAATTAAAATCAATATTTGGAGACCAATACAATTCAGATTCTCCAGTTTCTACATTGTATTTAAAAGAAGATCTTGGAGTAATGTAATTACTAAAATTGTAGAAAATTTCTTTTTGATCTTCTTTTCCTCCAAATCCACTTACATTTCCTTTTCCGGAAAATTCTATTTCTCTAACTAATTCTCCATCATACGTATATTGTAGTATTTTTGAGTTTGCATCTGCAAAATACTTTGCAAAAAAGTACCCCCCTCCTTTAGATACACTCAATACATTTTCAGTTTCAGGAATAAAGGTTATCCAATTTTCTACTTGAGGAGCATTTGCGTTTACTATAATAAGTTTTTTATTCGGAGCATTTAGATTAGTAGAGATATATAACTTACTCCCAATGTTATGAGATATATGACTATTACTCTCAAAATTATATGTTATTTGAATAAGTCCAGCGTTTTCTTTATTTCTATCTTTAATATACAGATTATTACCAGAGGTTGTTTTGGATGCGCTAATAACTAAATAATTCTGATCTTTGGTGATATAACCACTTACATATCGGAATTTTTCCTTCTGACCAAAAATGACTTTGTCGTCCTCTTGAAGAGTGTTTAGTTGATGGTAATATAATTTATGTCTATCCGTTTTATCCGATAAAACTGAGTTTTCAGGTTTGTCGTAAGAAGAGTAGTAGAAACCTTTATTTCCATTCCAACTTATTCCAGAAAATTTTACATCTAATAAGGTGTCTTCCACCATAGTTTTATGTTCCGTTTCTATAACAATTACTTTCCTCCAGTCTGACCCTCCTTCTGAAATGGAGTACGCCAACAAACTACCATCCTCCGAAAAAGATATTCCAGCTAAAGAAATAGTTCCATTTTCTGAAAATTGATTGGGATCAATAAATACTTCCTCTTGTTCTTTTCCTTTTTTTCGGTACAAAACATACTGATTTTGCAACCCATCATTTTTATAAAAATAGGTGTAATCCCCCTTATTAAAAGGAGTTCCAATTTTTTCATAATTCCATAACTCTTCTAATCTATTTTTTAAAATCTTTCTTTGAGGAATTTGTTCTAAATAAGAAAAAGTAAGTTCATTTTGTTTTGTAATCCACTCTTTCACTTGAGGAGAAGTGTCGTCTTCCAGCCATCTGTAAGGATCTTCTACCATAATGTCAAAATAAGCATCTGTTACTATTATTTTTGCTGTAATAGGATATTCTATTTGTCCAGATGAATTAAAAAAGAATAATATAAGGGATAAAGAAATAAAAACCTGTTTCATATGACAAAATTACTCAATAATTATTTTTAAAAGTAATTTCTAATCAGAAAATCCAATTAATTTTTTAAGTTTGTTTTAGTAGATTGATTAGCGGTGCAAAAAGCTGAGCAATTTTTAGTTTGAAAGCTTGCTGTAATCATGTAAATAGGTGTTAGGTTGTAATCCTGCTACCCCGACTTTTTTACCTT
>Ga0206679_10001408_pt1 | contig 19905 bp, 22 predicted proteins | sample M110012015metaG_FD_155464 | JGI IMG/M metagenome (GOLD analysis project Ga0206679, IMG submission 155464) | Ammonia-oxidizing marine archaeal communities from Monterey Bay, California, United States - M1 100m 12015 | ecosystem: Environmental > Aquatic > Marine > Intertidal zone | place: USA... | reverse complement strand
GGAATCATCATTGCTATTTCTCCCGAAGGAACAAGAAAGAAAGTAACAAAATTAAAATCTGGTTTTTTACGTATTGCTCAAGAAACGAATGGTAAGATTATGCTTGCAGGCATAGATTTTTCAACTAAATGCATACATTTAAGTGAGTTATTTCATCCAACAGGAAATAAAGATGAAGACTTGGCAACTGTGCAAAACTATTTCAATAAATTCAAAGGAAAAAGACCTGAATTCTCATAATAATCAAAGGCATTAGTTACTATTTAAGATAGTTATAATTTTTTAGTTTCTCGATTGCTATTGAGGGTACTTTCTTTTCAACACACCATTTTTCAAGATCAGTTTCATCCAGTTTGTATGTTAATATATATCTTAAATTTTCATCTGAATCTAAGGCTGCAGCATTTATGCTGCCGCAAGAAAAGCAAAATAAAGCATGTACCTCTGCACCAGTATAATCAGTGTGGCTAGGGCACATAAAGAAATCAGCCTCTTTGTCTAATTCAATATTATTTTTAAGTTCGTCGTCTATTCCACAAGCCTGGCATTTGACTTTTATTAAAGGCATACAGTTCTCCTAAGATCAGTAATCATGAATACTAGTTAAATCTTTTTTTACTTTGAGAAATTCCTCTATTATTCCATGAGTTTTTACTATTGTTACTCTTGACTGATTTATTAAATGGTTTTTTTCTTTTATTATCAGATTCTTTTTTCTTTTTCCAAGAAGTCTTTTTATTATCAGATTCTTTTTTCTTTTTCCAAGGAGTCTTTTTATTATCCGATTTCTTTTTGTTTCTCCAAGGAGTCTTTTTATTATCAGATTCTTTTTTCTTTCTCCAAGGAGATTTTTTATTATCAGAAACTCTTTTTCTTAAATTTTTATTTTTATTGTGAGGTTTCTTTCTTTGATTATTGTTTGATTCTAGGTTTGTCGTATTAAGATGCTGAGTAGTTTCAAAACCTTCAATCTCTTCTCTTGGTATTCTAAAATTTAGTAAACGCTCGATGCCACTTAATAAATTGAAATCATCTGCACAGACTAGAGAGATGGCTGTACCTTCTTTCCCTGCTCTGGCAGTTCTGCCAATACGGTGAATGTAATCTTCTGGAACTAATGGTAAGTCAAAGTTAACAACATATGGCAATAAGTTAATATCAATTCCTCTAGCAGCAACGTCAGTTGCGACAAGTACTTGAATCGCTCCATCCTTAAAGCTCTTCAGTGCTCTAGTTCTGGCTGCTTGTGTTTTGTCACCATGTATAGCATTGGCATTGATTCTTTGTTTATTTAATACTTTGGTTAATTTATCTGCACCTCTTTTTGTTTTTGTGAAGACAAGTGCTTGAAACCATTTTTCTTCTTGTATGCAATGGATCAGTAATTCTTTTTTTCTTGCTCGGTCAACAGGATAAACCAATTGCTTAACTTTCTCTGCAGTGGAATTTTGAGAAGATATTTGTATTTCTTTTGGCGAAGACAAAAGTTTTGAAGCCAATGACCTGATTTCTTTAGGAAAGGTTGCTGAAAATAGTAGATTTTGTCTTTTGTAAGGAAGAAACTTTATGATTCTTTTTATATCTATTATAAAGCCCATATCAAGCATTCTGTCGCCTTCATCCAAAACGAAAACTTCTACCTCAGATAAATCTACTGTTTTTTGGCTTAAGTGATCAAGCAATCGTCCTGGTGTAGCAACCACTATGTCCACTCCCATTCTCAGCTTATCTTTTTGAGTTTTAATGCTCACACCGCCATATAGGACTGCTGTTTTAAAGCGTAAATTACTACCATAGTCACGAAAACTATCTGCAACTTGAGATGCTAATTCTCTTGTTGGTGTTAGTACCAATGCACGGACTCTTCTTCTTTTTGATTCTGATTTTTGCAGTTTATCCAATATAGGTAGAGCAAAAGCTGCTGTTTTTCCTGTTCCAGTTTGAGCACCAGCCAGAATATCCAGACCTTGGATAATATAAGGTATAGTTTTGCGTTGAACAGGTGTTGCTTCTGAATACCCTTTCTCTTGAATTGCACTCAATAACTCATCTGAAAGTCCAAGTTTTTTGAATGACATGTTATACCCCTATGAAAGATGCACAGTCTATAGGTTTTTTCAATCGAGATGTGTTTTTATTTGGTAGAAAGTAAGTTTATTCTTTCTTTGTATTTCTTTGCTAGATATTTCATAAAAACAGACTGCTGTTGGTATTTAGAAATTGTTTTTGAATTTGCATTCTTTTCTTTTTTTTCTTTTATTGGTTTATTCATTTCCCTTGATTATTTTTTCATAATTTTTGAGAAGTAAGAATGGGTAAGAAACGATAAAGTCATCCCAGTGATAATTATTCCTACCGACATCTTTCCACGATGTGCTGTCTCACTGGTCCATGTACCATTGGAGTCCAGCAAAAAAAGTATATAAAGGGAAATAAGCCAAGGTAAAAAGGCTATAGCGATTTTAATCGTTTGAATTGTATGCTTTTTCAGGATTGAAAACATAGAAAAAATACTACCATGAAATATAGTGATCGTATACGATACTAATGGTACTTATGCATCTTTTATATAAAAAAATAATAGTTTCACTTCCTTAAAGCAATGAAAACACATGAGCTTTGATCTCAAAATCATATTAAAAAATAAAACCATTAATAATTGGAGATTATTTTTTCTGATCTCTGTTCCTATGTGTGTTGCTATGATTATCAACCTGATGGCAACCGATATAAAATCTGGACCGGGTGTGTCTTCAATGATTCAATATTCGGTCCGCTGGGCTGTTCCTTTTATATATTTAGTTGTAGCAGCTTCTTCAGTGCAAATTCTTTTTCCAGGGCCATTCTCAGTTTGGTGGTTGCGAAATAGAAAATACATTGGGCTATGTTTTGCTGTTGCAATGGCATGGCAAGGTTTATTTATTTTTATAATGTCGTATTTTTTTCATGACTATTATTATGCTGATGTTTATTTTTTTAGAGATGAAATTGAAGGAAGCATCGGTTATATCTTTCTTCCAGCTATGGTGGTGACATCTTTTCATTTTGGTCGTAAATATTTAAGTTCAAAGCAATGGAAATTACTGCATAAGAGTGGAATCTATTTTTTATGGGCCTATCCCTTCAGTGTCTATTGGTGGAATCTTACTCCTTACAATCCAGATCCTGAACCAATTGACTATCTATTTTATTGGACCGGTTTTATAGCTTTTGCACTGAGAATTGCAGCTTGGGGTAAAAAGAATCAGACGCAAGAAGGTAATAATATATCAGTTTTATATAAGATATTTGGTGGATTATTTATTGCTTTTGGTCTTTTTATGTCAGCTACTGGACTTTATTGGCAAGAAGCTATGACAGCTTTTTTAACAGCAACAAATTGGTCAGCAAATCTTGAGTTATGGATACCATTCTGGCCTTTTGAACCTTATTTATCATTATTAGTCATTGCTTTTGGCACAATGCTTTATACAAAACCTAATAACAGAAATCGCATGAAATAATATTTGAGTACTGTGCTGTGCGTAACTCTATTATTTTTTATTTTTCTTCTTAAGTTTTCTTAATCTAGCGAACAATCTTTCTTGTTTACCCTTTATTATATCTTTTAGGGCATGACGTTTTTTTCGAGCTAACAGGGATCTAAAGTTTCTAAGTTCTTTATTTATCTTTCTTTATCCATTTATTTCTTTTAATAAAATCATATCAAAAATAATTGATTAAATCATTTTGTCAAAAAAAGTTTAAGTAATTATTCTATCAATGAATATCTTTGTTAGTATTTTGATATGAAAAAATTATTACTAATTCTTTTTTTGCTTTCTTTTAGTTTTCTTGTAGAAGCAAGTAATGAAGAAAAAATGACCTATCTTTCTAAAAATATCATAGGTTTTGAGAATATGTTTGGTGATAAAATTAACGATCAACCAGAGCAGGAAGTTTTTGGGTATCTTAGATTTCCTGATGATGTGAATCAAGCCAACAAATATCCATTGATTATTGCATCCCATGGTTCCTCTAACTGGAGAGCTCATCATTTGAAGTATTTAGAGCAAATGAGACAGGCAGGATACGCTGTTTTTGCTATGCATCTTTTTGACTCTAGAGGTATTTCTTCCACCGTTGGAAATCAAACTAATCTTACTCTTGAAACTGCAGTTTTTGATATGGCAATGACGCTTAAATTATTGTGGAATGATCCTAGAATAGATAATCAAAAAATCTATGCTGCTGGCTGGAGCCTTGGAGGGTCAACTGCTTTATTCAATGCTTGGATTCCATGGCAAAAGGAAATTTTTGATAATAATGAAACATTTGCTGGTTATTTGATGTGGTATCCAGGGTGTTTTTCATTACCGGATGATGGTAATTGGGATAAAAAATACATGCATATATTTATGGGTGATTCTGATAACTGGACACCTCCTAAACCTTGTGTAAAGCTTGTTAATAGACTCAATAAGAATGGTGGAAATGCAAATATATCTTTGTATCCAGGAGCCTATCATTCCTTTGATGGCCCAGTACCACTTACTCTATGGCCAGATGCTTATAGTTTTGAGAATTGTAACTTTCCAATTGATTCAAATACCAAGAAGGTTTATTTAACTCATGATCAATCGCAAACATTTGATTTTACAAACCCTGCCTCCAGAACAGCTGCATACTTAACTTGTGCTACTAAGGGTAATGTATTGGCAGGATATAGTCCTGAATATCGAAATGCTGCTTATGAAGATTTAGTTTCTATTTTAGAGAAGCTGAAATAATTCTTTTATCCTCTTACGAAGCTATTGAATTTCATTATCCCATTTCAAAATTAAGTCTCGATTATCTTTTTCCCATGGGTGAAAATCAGATCTATGAAATCTTAACCATGGAAAAAAAGAACGCCTGAGGATTCCAGGTCTCAAAAATAAGAAAGAAAGAGCATCAAGCCATGTTCTAGGATCCCAGTGCTTTCCATCATTTTTTAGCATCTTAAAGCTAATCTGAAAGACGTCTTTAAAAATAAAATAAGTAACAAAAAGTAGGGCTCGACGCCTTTCTTTTATAGTTCCACCAACAGCTTGATGGACATCAAAAGCAACGGCTTTATGTTCTGTTTCCTCTACTGCATGCCAGTACCAAATTTTAGATATCGCTGGATCTGCATTTTTGAAATGGCCTTTGTTTCTCAATAAATCATCAGCAAGAATTGCGGTTAAATGCTCAGCTGCTACAGTTCCAGCTAGCCTTCTTTTCGGAGGCAATGTTTTTTTTGCCCATTCGTATCTCTTTTTTTGAGTTTGCAGAAATGATTCCATATTATATCCACGAAGTTTGCACAGTAATTCATTGTAGTTCTGATGTTCTTTCCTATGAACTGATTCTTGCCCATAGAACTGTTTCATTTCATCCAATAAGGATTGATCATGAATTTGATCTTCAAAGTATTTAACGCTTTCAATAAATGACCTTTCACCTAATGGAAATAGCATTGAAAATGCATTCTCAAATGCTGTTCTAAAAGCACTTCCTCCATACCAATCAGAAGCTAAAGCTTGCTTAAGTGCAAAATCTGGTTTTCGAGGACTGAAATTATGTCCTTTAGGGCTATTGCTTTGTTTTATCATAATAATCTAGTTTTTGTATATGGAGGTATCCAAATATCATAACCATTAGAAAATTCTTGATTTTATTTTTTTTAATTTTTTTATAAAAAATAATAAATTCTAAAAAATGAGCAACAATCAAGAAGATTAATAAATAATTTAAAATAATGGTTAATGGCATCAACACATTTAAAAAACAAACCACCCAAAGCATAAGGATTGTGTATTTAATTATTTTTCCAGTTGACATCCTTACATCAGCCTATATTAATCTTATAATAGATGTCTACTTAAAGTACAAACTTCATGGGTATAATATGGAGTCATTCCCTTTAGATAACCTAGCTTTCTTAGTTGCATTAAACTTTTCTTATTCTCTTTGATGCTATTGAAATATCAGGATGCCATATTTGTTCTATAGGGCTTCCTCCTGGATTCAATTGCATGACCCTTAAATCAATTAAATAAGGTCTTCCATCACTGGTGACATTATTAGCTCGCTTTAATGCTCTAGCAAAAGAATCAGGACTTTCAGCAATTGATCCTTGAATATCAAAACTATTAGCTAATCCTATAAAGTCCACTATAGGGTTTCCTAAATAGCAGCTGATGTCTTTCCACATTTCCCTTGTATCACTATTTGCTGCTAATGGTGAATTCATATAAATTCTATTTCTTTCACCATCGTAACTAAGGTTGTTAAAAACAATAATGGTTACGGGAATGTCATACCTAGAGGCAGACCACAATGATTCAATTTGACCAAAAAGCATAGCTCCATCTCCAACTAAACAAACAACTTGCCTATTTGGTTCTCCAATCTTCACTCCAAGAGAAGCACCCACACCCCAACCCAAAGCAAAACCTGTTGATCCACCAATAAGGGATTTTTTTTCAGGACCTAGGTCCATCCATTTAAAAGGAGTTCGACTATCCAACTCAGAAACAATAATTGCATCCTTAGTTAAATGGTTTTCAAGTTCATAAGAAGCTCGTTCCCATGACAGGGGACTGGAATTCCAATTTAACTTTGCTTTCTTTTGCTTTCGATCTTCATATTTTTTATTGATTGCTTTATTGATAGCCAGTCTTTCTTCTTTAATGGTATTAATTCTTTCTTTTGTCAGCATGGATTCAATGCTTTCTTTAATAGCACTGACAGTTTCTTTCATGCCGGCAGCAATTGCTATGTCAGTAGGGTAGGTGTTCGCAATGTCATCAAATTCTATTCTTGCATGAATAACTTTTGCTTTTTTTGGGATAGGGGCTGTAAAGATAGTTGGGTCAGGCATGGGTGCACCAAGATTAAGGAAAACATCTGTACCCGATAAACCTCTGGGCACTCCCATACCATAAAAACCCATGAATGATGGATGTTGAAATGGAACATCTCCATATACGCTATAACCCTGTGTCATCTTAATGCCAAGTAAATCCGATAACTCTACTACACCCTTATTGGCCTTTGCTCTGGTGACTTCATGGCCAACACACATCAACGGGTTCTTTGCTTCGATTAAAGCTTTAGCTGCTGCCTCAACCAATTCATCTTTAGGCTGGAGATCTAATGGGATTCTAAACTTTTTTTGTGAATATATTGTTTGTTTGATATCACGTTTATTCAATACGGTTGCTGGTAAACGTAGATAGACAGGTCCACCAGGTGGGGTTTCTGCCAACTTAATAGTTCGCCTAGTCATTTCACTGAGTTGTTGCGGGTTTGTTACTTTCCATCGCCACTTGGTAAATTGAGTCATGGTTTCCAACCAATCATCCATTTGTTGGAAACCATTACGACCTGAGAAATTAGAACTCGTTCCATCAGATAGGACAACAATAGAGGATCGATCTTTCCAAGCATTGTATAAGTTATTCATTGCACTAGGAATGGCAACCCCAGGTAAAAATAGGATAGCTGTTTTTCCAGTTATTAATTCATAGCCTTGAGCCATAGATGTAGCTTGAGATTCAGCAATAGAAGAAATGAATTCCATTTCATTTTTCATTGTCAAGGCATCAAAAAATCCACTCATGCCGGTAGCACTGGTTCCAAAGATATAATCAACATCTGCAGCCATTAAGGTCTCTGCAAGAATATCTGCTCCATTCCCAATTATGTATTTACCATTTTCTGCAATAGGTTCGCGAGCTTCTACAGCAGAAGCTAAAAAAGAATTAACAGCTATTTGACTGAAACCCAGTCCCAGCATTCTATTGGTGAAATCTCTTCTGGAGAGACCTTGCTCAAGATATTTCTTAAACAGTTCTCGCATTTAGATTTTTAGAATTTGTTTTCCAATATTTTTTCCCGTAAATAATCGATTCAATGTTTCAGGACAATTCTCAATACCTTCTTGAATGTCTTCTTGATGTTTTATTTTTCCTTCCATTAACCACTTGGATAAATCTTGTATCGCTTCATCTTTTCGATTGAGGTAATCAAGTACTAAAAATCCTTCCATCCGAGCTCTCTGTATGATGAGATTTGTAAGATTTCTTGGTCCAACTGGCATATCTTCACTTATATAATTAGAAATAGCACCACAGATAACGATCCTGGCATTCAGATTAATCATATTCAGTACCGTTTCAAGCAGGGGTCCTCCAATGTTATCAAAATAAATATCAATCCCTGATGTTGCAATCTTCTGCAATTCACTTCGAGGGTTTGAGTTTTTATAATCGATGACATGATCAATACCACAATCAGCTAGCCAACTGCATTTTTCTTCACCGCCTGCTATTCCAATTACATTACAGCCTTTAATTTTTGCAATTTGTGCAACCACAGAACCCGTTGCACCAGATGCTCCAGACACCAAAACAGTATCACCTTCTTTTGGGTTTCCAATATCAAGTAGGCCAAAGTAAGCTGTAATGCCTGTCAGACCAAGAACATTAAGCATGGTTGGTATTGGCAGCATCTCTGGAATTACACTAAATCCTTTACCATCAGTTACAAAATGTGTTTGCCAATTTACAAAACCATTAACAAGTACTCCTACTTGAAAATTCTCATTTTTAGATTCAATCACTCTCCCCATTCCTCCAGAGCGAATGACTTCATCAATTTGGATTGGAGGCAGGTAACCTGGTGCGTCATTTAGCCACATTCTTTGTGTAGGATCTACTGATAAGTATTCATTTTGTATAAGAATCTCACCCTCTTTTAACTCCGGCAGAGCTTCATCCACTAATTGAAAATCGGTATTTTTAACAAGACCTTCAGGTCTTTTCTTTAACAGCCATTTTTTAGTATTAATTGTCATTTTATATCCTTGTTATTTTAATTGATCAGCTACAAAGCTAATCGACCAATTGTGACCCAATCTATTACCTTTATATAAATTAGGAAGTACATACACTTGGCTTCCTTTTAGGGTAATCACTTGGGGATTAAATTCAAGATCTTTAAATGCACCATCTAGTTTTTGTTGCGTTCTCCATTGAAAAAAAGATATGTTTTTTTCTATCAATTTAGGTGGTTTATAATCACATACATCATTTAAAATTTTGATACCAGCTAAAGGGGAAGCAATTGCATGAATATCTATTGGTAATGAAGATGACCAATTTTCTGCGAACCAAGATACTAAAAGACCCCCATAGCTATGACCTATGATAATAATTTTTTTAATTGATGGCGTCTCTTTGACTAATTCTTGCAGTTGTTTTGCTAATATTATTGCAGAAGGTTCAGCACATCTCGAATCATCCCAACGAAAAAAATAACTTAAGATATTTTCGGTATCCATTGTTTTAAGCGGGTAAACCCATTCATAACCTTGACTGTTTCTTCCATGGACGCCAACTAAAAGTATGTGTTCTTTTTCATTCTTAGTTTCCAATGAGTTTAAGCCGTATGATAAATTCATTAACTTTTTTCCTTCATCTCGACTATCTGAGAATGAATTCAATGAAATAAGCCATGAATCTGTGTTACTGGCTGAAGTTGGTATTGCCAAAGTCATAATGACAATTGCTATTATTGGTTTTATCATTATTTAGGCTTCAAATTACCTATGAGGATTGCTCCAAGCCATAAATTCTATAATGGCTTGGTTTCAAAACACCCAGACTGGTTTTATCTATCGAAAGTACTCGCTTCATTGTCTGCAGTCTTTCTTCTCCAAAAGCTAAGAGAATCATCTCATTCCACATATCATGAGCTTCCTCATCGTGTCGAATATCCACTGTTCCCCAAACAATAATATGATCCATTTCAATTGCTTTGCATATAGAAACACAGGCTCTTGGATCTCTTTCTAGGTTTCGTTTTTTTTGTTTACCAGTGAAACTGAATAACAATCCTTGTTCATGTATGCCCATCATTAATGGAGTAACATGCGGTCCTCCATCGGGTCCAATGCTTGAAAAATGAACCCAATCCAATGGATTATGAATTTGTTTTAGAGCATTTTTTAACTCCTCATCCATTGTTATCTCCTGATAAAAAATTTGTAACATAATCGATTAAGTAGGGCGCCATCACACTCATAAGGTAAAAAATAAAACCAGTAATTAGAATGGCTAATAAAAGGATAATAATTTTTTTCATAAGATTGTTTTATGAATTGAAATCTAAATAAACAACGCTGCTTATAAATTTATGTAGCAGGCTAATTATTTGCTGCAAGAATAGGACGCAAAGCCTTGATGGTTACTTTTCCTTCTGCACTAATATCTGAGATTGATAGTTCAACTCCAATTACTTCTGCAAAAGCCTCATAGCGTTTTTTAATCCAAATATCATGAACCTCTTTTTCAGTTAAAGTGTGTTGCCCCATTCGAACAGTGTTCTCTAAAATCAAGCCAAAGGGAGATTGCCAACTTCGCTGAGCGTCTTTTTGTTCTATTTCTAGAAACAATTGATAAGCGCATGCTGTTCGGTCAATCATTCCAACCATAACCGTTTCCAATTGGCCAGTTTTGAGATAGTTGCTTCTTACTCTTTCAAGAAGTGGCATAGTAGTTTCTACTTCATTGGCTATTAATTCATCGATCATATCATTATTTTTTGCAAACTGAATGGTGGTTAAAATCATTTTAATTAATGCGTCATTAATATCATGTTGATAGGGTTTTGTTTCATTCAGTGATTTAAGGACTACTGCCATTGATCGTCCTAATTGATCTTCACGTCCTTCATAACCGCTTTGTGCACCAACGAATTTTTTACCTTCCTTATCATTGTCAGCAAAACTAAGATTGCTATTAAAAAAGAGCATAATAATACTCAAAAATAATGTATGTTTTTTCATCATATTCTCCATCTGTTTATATTAACTTTATGACAATATCTTGATTGCCTCAACTAACTATTTTTTTTATCCACCATTTATATGACTTATCATATAATAGAAGATATATCCTTAATGACAAACTATGAATAAACAGAAACATTCAATGCAACCTATCCCCAGTCATGATGAAGCAGTCAGACAGGATTTTGTTACTGATTTTAGGGCTTTTTTAACGGATGAAATTTACCCTAAGATTACTCCTTATTATCAATCTAAAATTGAACCAGATTTTATCAAGGAGCATGGAAGGAAACCAGAGGATAAAAAGGAAGTTCAAAATGTTATGTTGCAAGACAGTGCTTATCAAAGTTGGAGTTTTTTACAAAGAATCAGCCAACAAATGATGTTTACATCCGTGATTGATACAGTTGAAAGAACGTTGGACGAGTTGATAAAAAAAACCAAGAAATATTCTGAATTGGGAAGCTTAGAACTGGATCAAACTATACAAATACCAAGGTATTTAACCGCTTATGATATTCACCAACAACCCGGCGGATACCATACAGAGAATACGGAAAATGATATCTCAGCAGGCGTAGTTTACGACATCTCATTGCCAATCTACTCAGGAGATGCGATGGGGGATGAAAACGACCTTCTTGCCCAAGCAACAATTAATTTTATAAAAAAAAATATCAAAACTGTACCGAAAAAGATCTTGGATATGGGATGCTATATTGGTAATTCTACTTTACCCTTTGCAAAAGCTTTTCCTGAATCAGAAGTGTATGGTATTGATGTAGCAGCTCCTGGATTGAGATACGCTCATGCTAGGGCTAATGCGCTTGATGCCAGTGTTCATTTTAGTCAACAAAATGCAGAATCAATGTCGTTTGAATCCAATACATTTGATATCGTTACTTCTTGTCTTTTTTTACATGAAACCTCACATGCAGCCATACCAAAAATTATAAATGAATGCGCAAGGGTATTAAAACCAGGTGGATGGATGATACATATGGATGTTTATCCATTTCAGAGAAATGTTGTAGAGCCTCTGTATGATTTTTTAAAAGACTGGGAAGTGATTAATAATAATGAGGACTTTTCTGGTGCTTTGAGGGAAATGGACCTCCAAGGAATTTTTGAAGAAGCAGGGTTTAGTGAAGAAACGATTGAGTTTACTTCTGCGGAAGCAAGCTCTGAGACTAATAAGGGCTATACCGGTGATTTTTATCTCAAATTGCCCGTCTATGTAGCTCAAAAAATGGCATAAACATGGCTAAGAAGATTACTTTACCTAGAGTAGCAAAAGGAAAAAATCTAATTTATTTGGATGATAATTCTGTCGACAATATTTTAGCGATGGTAATGACTTTGACTCAAGAAATTTCGGTACTAACCGATAGACTCGATACTATCGAGAACTTAATGGCTAAAAAAGGTCAGATTAATATAGATGATATCAATAGTTTTGAACCCGATAACGAACTTCAAGAGAAACGTTCAGAGAGACGTAAGACTCTACTAAAAAGGGTTCTATTACCAATTGAAAAGGCTTTGGACTCAAAATAGCTTATTAATCAGCAGGATTTTTTCGACTCCTCCATCTTTCTTCAAACTCTTTTGTTGTATTAATAAAAGGATAATCTACATTTGGAATGGGACATTCAAGTTGCTTGCATAAACTACCCCAACCATCTTTAGGATTAAATATAATCAATCTACCTGGTTCAATCTCTTGTTTGCAACGAGCAATATTTTCATTATAGATTTTAATACAATGTTTTTTATCATTCAGTTTTCCATTGAATGTGCCGTCAACAATGATTTCTTTTGCCATCAATATTCTTTTTCTGATTTCTGGATTTTTAGAATGCATTCCTTCATCCATACTTTTGAAAATAGTATTTTTAGCACTTTCATACCAAGCTTCAGGCTCTCTTAATGAGAGAATAAATTTTGCTTTGGGGTAAACTTCTATCAATTGAGGCCAAAAGGCAGCAACTGGCCAATCTACAGCAGCTTGATAACCATTAAAAATATCATCCCAGATAAAGTCTCCTTTCCAGGCTCTGAGCCATAACTTTGAATGCTCAGGATTGGTTACTACTTCTGACATGTGGTAACACTTTGAGTAACCAAGTATTTCTAAAGCCTTTTTTAAAGAAAGAGATGCAGTCCTGCCAAAACTCGCCCCTATAATTCTAAGACTCATTATTTTTTCCATTGGATTCTATTTTCTTCTCTAGTATTAGCTTAAAGCTTTCTATATTGCCGTTGCATTTTTGTAGTTCTTGAGATTGTATTAAAAGTTCAAAGCATTCTTCATCTTGTTTTAAAACACAAGGTAGGTGTTTGATTAAATGATTAGGAATATTTAATGGTACTTCATTGATATGCAATAAAGAGTATTGATGATTGGATTCTAATTCCATTTCTTTCCATTCTTTTTTGATTCCTATGAGACTGTGTGAAAGGTCACACAGACTGCAACTTTTATTTTCAAAAACTCTCTGATAAAGATAATTTAACTCACCCATCCATGTTGAACTTGCATTATAGATACAAATGATTTTCATGTTTAATCCAGTGAATAAAATAATTTGGTTAAATTGATTAAATGTTAACATAACCTTTCAAAAGATATGATTGCTTCCTAGATTCGGTATAAAAGAATGCTAAAAGAAGAGATACAATTAATTCATGAAGGGCCTTTTAGGTTGGTCTTTGTCTCCAGTGGCGGAGGCAGTAAGGCAATTTCTGATCTTTTAAAGGTTCCTGGAGCTAGTCAGACAATTCTTGAGTGCCATATACCTTACTCTAGAGAGTCTATGGATGAGTATCTTAATTTCAAGCCCAGTCATTACTGTGGACTTCAAACGACAGTTAATATGGCTGTTATGGCTTTTTCAAGAGCAAAAAAACTTTCAACTGAGACCAAACCTGAGAATCTTATCGGTGTTGCGGTTACAGCAACCTTATCCACTACATATGAAAAATTAGGTAGCCATAGATTTTTTATTTGCATTCATGGATATGAGGCAACCCATGTTTTTTCCTGCTACCTAACAAAAGGAAAAAGAACACGTGACCATGAAGAAGAGCTAGTCTCTGAATGTTTGGAATCTTTAATTGGAATAGCTTGTGGATTAGGCAATGATGTGCCTTCATTATCACAACAAATTGATTATGAAGTGGTATCAGCAAAAGATGATTGGCATGCTCTTGAAAAAAAGGAAATTGACTATCTTGGAAGTTGGGATGAATCTAAAAAACTAATCTTTCCTGGTACATTCAATCCCTTGCATGAAGGTCATAGAAAAATACAAAAGATTGCAGAAGATAAATTGCAAATACCAGTCACCTTTGAGATATCCATCTCAAATGTTGAGAAGACATATTTGAGCTATTATGAGATTGATAAAACTATTAAGCAGTTCAAGGAAGATAAAAACTGGGTCATGACAAATGCTCCCTCATTCTCACAGAAATCTGAAATATTTAAGGATTCTACATTTATTATAGGAATGGATACTTTACTCCGTATTTTTGATAAACGTTATTACAAAGATGCTGAAGATATGGAAAGTAGTTTGAATTCATTCATTTCTAATAATTCTCAATTTATGGTTTTTGGTAGAAAGATTGATGGTCATTTTATGACATTAAATGATATTCAAATACCAGAAAATCTTAAAAATTGTTTTGAGTTTGTTTCGGAAACTGATTTTAGAGTTGATCTCAGCTCAAGTGAAATCAAGAGAAATGCAGAAGCTAATAAGATTCTTACTTAAGTTCTCATCATAGACCTTCTGTAATAATAAAATCCCTCGAAGATGAATTAAGAATAAATTTGATTGCTTTTTGATAATCATCAGATTCATAGCATGATTTAGTATCAAGAATGGTGTTAAATTCAACCACTGTGGAGTGAGTTCAGCTATGGGTTTTTGTAAGAAAAACCTATTTTTGTTATAACTAAAGAGATGAAAAAACTTCTCAACATCTTCTGTTTAGTTCTTCTGAGTTCTTATTTTTATTCTAAAGAGGTCATTTCTGAGGTTGATACCGTTACAAGCAAAGGACCACCTAGGGTTGATACCGTTACAAAGAAAGGACCACCTAGACTTGATACCGTTACAAGCAAAGGACCAGAAGGGAGGAGAATGGGTAGAACAGAAAGAAGTTACTACAAAAAAACCCCCTACGAAAAATTCTACGAAAATGGCCAATTAGAACAAAGAGGTAACTTAATAAACAAAAAACCAAACGGTCTCTGGGAGTGGTTTCATAAAAACGGTCAATTGGAGCAAAGAAGAACCTACAACAATGGAGAAATGGATGGTCTCTGGGAAGGTTACTATGAAAACGGACAACTACAACTTAGAGGAAACTTCAAAAACGGAAAACTAGATGGTCCTTATGAAATCTTCCATGTCAACGGTCAATTAGAACAAAGAGGAAACTATAAAAACGGAAAAATGGATGGTCTTCGGGAATATTTTGATAAAGATGGAAACCTAACCGGAACTAAGGAGTATAAAGACGAAGATCTTCAGGAGTAGACTTGAAAATGGGAACAAAAGTAATCACTATTCGAAACAACTCTGTTACTGTCGAATAGATCTATAGGCGGGTTTTTAATGAAATTTATTAACAATACTAATTTCAAAAGAAAATTTTCTATATTCACAATTTTCATTGCCTGTGTTCATTTCATTCTTGAGAATTTACTTCTTTAACTTAAAAGAGCTTCAATAGAATTGGAGATATCTTTAGGTTTAGTGCTAGTAGCAAATCGTTTAACAACTTCACCATTTTTATTGATCAAGAATTTTGTAAAGTTCCATTTGATTTTTTTTGTGCCTAGAATACCAGGTTGAACTTCAGTTAAATACTTGTAGAGTGGATCAGCTTGTTCTCCATTAACATTTATTTTTCCAAATACAGGGAAAGTAGTTTGGAAGTTTAATGAACAAAAACTTTGAATTTCTTCATTACTTCCAGGTTCTTGTCCACCAAATTGATTACAAGGAAAACCTAACACTGAAAAATCTTTACCATGATATTTTTCATGTAATTCATTTAATCCTTCATACTGTGGAGTGTACCCACATTTACTGGCAGTATTCACAATCAATAATACTTGTCCTTGGTAATCCGAAAGAGAAACACTCTCTCCCAAATGGTTTTTACAATCAAAACTATAGATGTTATTCATCAGATACTCCTTCATTATTTACGTTACTATGCGACGCAATCTCTTGATTTCTTTTCATTAAATCTCTCATTAAGTTCTTTTTACTACTTTTTCTAGCAATAGGTTTTAATCGGGTAGGAACCATTCTTCTCGGATAGTAATTATTTTCCAGATCAGTATCAGCAATTTCCCAATAAGGATCCATTATAACTGACTGAATTTCTTGTTCAGTTCGTTTCAACCATTTGACATTTTTTTGCTTTTTTCTCCATATTTCAGCAGGAATTTTTATGTATTCTTTTTCACCATTTTTATAATTAATCTCCAGTGGTATTGGCATCATCAATCCTCCGTTATTTTTGAATTCAATAATGTAGTAGTTTTGATTTTTAGATAATGCTCTTTGGAGTGCATTTTTTTTCCAGTATGGGTCACTGTTGGTTTCATCTTTTAAATCTTCAAGTATTTCCTCATAATTTTCAAGTTGTTCAATACCTGGAGTAAATTCATCATATTCATCATAAATATCAAGTAAATCGGGTCTTTCAATGACTTTTGTGATAATTCCTTCTTCTGTATTCCTGATATCAGCTAATGCTTCTGGTTCCAAACTTCGATCTATCCTGTCTTTTTCTGAATCTATTTTTGGATCCAGAGTATCCAATGTACCTTTGGAAATTTTTTCGATGGATATATCCACATGATTAGTAGAAAAAAACCACCCTTGCCAGAACCAATCAAGATCTACTCCTGAGGCTTCTTCCATCGTTCTAAAGAAGTCATAAGGCGTTGGTCTTTTGAATTTCCATCGGTTGGCGTATTCTTTGAAGGCAAAATCAAAAAGTTCTCTACCTAATACTGTTTCTCTAAGAATATTGAGAGCAGTTGCAGGTTTACCATATGCATTATTACCAAACTGAAGTAATGATTCAGAATTAGTCATAATGGGGACTTGATTATTGCTCAACATATAATTTGTAATCCACCTCGCTTCCCCTCTATCAGATCGATAATCAATATCCCATTCTTGTTCAGCGATAAATTGAAGAAAAGTGTTCAATCCTTCATCCATCCAAGTCCACTGCCTTTCATCTGAATTAACAATCATAGGAAAGTAGATATGACCAATCTCATGAATGATTACTCCGATAAGAAATTCCTTTTCACTCCTAGAGTACGTCCTTGTTCCATTTTCATCAGCAACCGTTCTAGGCCCATTGAATGTGATCATGGGGTATTCCATACCGCCCACAGGTCCATTGACACTTTGTGCCGTTGGATAGGGATAATCGAAAGTATATTTTGAGTAGATCTTTAAAGTATGCATGACCACTTCTGTAGAGTATTTTGACCAGAGTGGTTCGCCTTCATTGGGATAGAAAGACATTGCCATAACCAAAGGATTCTCTTCTGAATCTTGTTTATAACCTGCAGCATCCCATATAAATTTTCTCGAAGAAGCCCAGGCAAAATCTCTCACATTTTCAGCCTTAAATTGCCAAGTCTTTTTATCTTTGGATCTTTCTTTTTCTATCTCTAAAGCCTCTTCTGGACTAACAATAAAAATAGGTGTTTCAGATTTTTCAGCTTTCTTTAGTCTTTTTCTATGCTCTTTACTTAAAATTCTTTCTGAATTTATAAGGACTCCAGTTGACGATACAATATGATCAGCAGGCACTTTGATGGAAACATCATAGTTACCAAATTCCAATGTGAATTCACCATTTCCAATGAACTCTTTATTATGCCAGCCTTCATAGTCACTGAATGCAACCAATCTTGGATACCATTGTGCAATCAGGAATATATCGTTTCCATCTTCAAATGTTTCATAACCGTTTCTGGAATCTAGAGCATTGGTCTCTCCAATATTAAAATCCCAATCTATTTTGATTAGAATGCTTTCATCCATCTTCAGTTTTTGGTTTAAATCAACTCTGACCATTGTGCCAACAATTTTTGTATTTACTTCTGAGCCATTGACTTTGATGCTTAGGTTTTGAATTCCACCTATAAAATCATCCATAAAATTGGTATTTCTCAAAGTGGAAAAGTTAATTTTATCGTTACTTGATATAGTTCTTGTTTGGAAATCAATAGAGTCTTGTTTAAATATGTTTTGATCAAGTTGGATCCAAATATATTTTAAGTCTAAAGGAGAATTATTGGTGTATTTTATAGTTTCTGATCCTTTTAAACTCCTTTCATCCTCAAACAGTTCAATATCTATTTTATAGTCAGCTTGTTGTTGCCAATACTTGTTAGTTGGCTCTCCTGTAGCAGCTCTGTATTGATTTGGATCTGGAAATATTTCATCAAGCTGCCTAAATTTATCTTCAAAGATACCTTTACTTTGATCTACAGGATGAGCATTTAAGTTAGCTATAAGGCTAAATAAACATACAATCATTATCTTTTTCATAGCATTTAATTCTCAGTAATATTAATATCAAGATGGTCCATAACTTAAGGATAATTATTAAGAAATGCAAATCAAATCTAAGAAATATAAAAATGATTTCTTTGAAGTCTACAGATGGAGCAATTATCGAATTTTTTCAAAAAATCAAATAATGCTTCTTGATATCTTCCTTTGAACCTGACAAGCTAAATTTATGGTTTCTTCAAAAGTACGGCTCTCCATCACTAAAGATTGGCTCCCTCGCTACACTGGGATGGAGATTGATGAATTTGGTGATTATGTTTTATTAACCAATTTCAGTGATTATGTGATTCGTTTTTCTGAAATGTTTGATTGTGAAATTAAAGGTATTGGAAGACCCATGCAGGCCGCTACAAATTCAGAGGGATTGAGCATTGTCAATTTTGGCATAGGCTCTCCTAATGCTGCGATCATTATGGACTTATTGACAGCGAGAGATCCAAAAGGAGTTCTTTTTCTTGGTAAATGTGGTGGTTTAAAGGAATCTTCAGAAATTGGTAACCTAATATTACCCATTGCCGCTATTCGTGGAGAAGGAACAAGTGATGACTATTATCCTCCTGAAATTCCTGCCTTGCCATCTTTTAAATTGCATAAATTTGTTTCTGAGAAAGTTATTGAACAAAATCTTGAGTATAGAACGGGTGTCATATATACAACCAATAGAAGGGTATGGGAGCATGACGAAGTTTTTAAAAATCGCCTGAGAGATACCACTGCTATAGCCATAGATATGGAGACAGCAACAATATTTATTGTTGGACATTACAATCAAATTGCAAGGGGAGCTTTGCTTTTAGTGTCCGATACACCGGTTACACCAGATGGAATAAAGACAGGAAAGTCTGATCAAGTGGTTACTGATAATTGGCTACAAAAGCACTTGGATATTGGTATAAATGCCATGACAGAAATAGGGATGACTGGTGAAACAATCAGACATTTCAGATATTAAATAATTTAAATTTAAGGAAAGTCTATTAAACTTATTACCGCAATAATAAAACCCTTTGCTTTAGAGAGAGTCAAAGAAAGTCTAATCAATATAGGTATTCAGGGGGTCACTGTTAGTGATGTTAAGGGTTATGGAAGGCAAAAAGGACATACAGAATTATATAGGGGTGCCGAATATCAGGTAGATTTACTTCCAAAAATTAAAATAGAAGTTGCTGTAACAGAGGAATTATCAGAGCAAGCAATAGATGCCATAATTGATTCTGCTTCTAATGGGAGTATTGGAGACGGTAAGATTTTTGTCACCAGCCTTGAGGAAGTCATCCGAATAAGAACTGGTGAGAGAGGCAAAAATGCCATATAAGTTTAGAATATTTTTTTAGATAGTGTTTATTTGCTCTAAGGATTTATTTAAATGGAGAAACTAAACCCATTTCATTTAGCTATTCCTGTCACAGATATAGA
>Ga0206679_10001402_pt1 | contig 19943 bp, 14 predicted proteins | sample M110012015metaG_FD_155464 | JGI IMG/M metagenome (GOLD analysis project Ga0206679, IMG submission 155464) | Ammonia-oxidizing marine archaeal communities from Monterey Bay, California, United States - M1 100m 12015 | ecosystem: Environmental > Aquatic > Marine > Intertidal zone | place: USA... | reverse complement strand
TGACATCACCTGGCCCGGTGTGCAAAAACCACATTGGGGTGAGTTTTCTGCCACGAAGGCTGCCTGGACGGCGTGCAATGTGCCATCTGCTGCTTTGACCCCCTCGATGGAAATCACTGCTTTGTCTTTGACGTTATGGGTCAGTACTGAGCAGGAATAATTCGGTACACCATCGATCAACACCGTACAAGCACCGCATTCGCCGCGATTACAACCGATTTTGGTGCCGGTTAAATCAAGCTTGTAGCGCAAGGTGTAGGCAAGTGTTTCAGAAGGCATGACATCAACAGGTCGCGAACGCCCATTAATGTTCAGATTTACCAAGCGCTCTGCGGCGCCGCCACCAGATTGGGCGGTTGCGAGGTAATAACCAGCGCCGGTTGAAGCGGCAGCGCCGGAGAAAATTACCCCCTTGATAAAACGTCTGCGAGTTAGTTTGGAATTCACTGACATAGCTCCGTTTTTTATTGTAAAAATTCACTCAAATCGAATTGCTGTTTGGGTGGCTAATTTGTGTATTTTGTGCGTGTTTGCCACGCAACTATCTCAAGAATGTGTCGGTACTTTAAAATGTATAATCTTTAAGGGTGAAAAGCAACAAATTCAGAAACCTAGAAATCTCTGAATGTCACGATATACGGTACTTTCAGCGCAAATTTCTTGGGAGAGTCACATACTGTTGCAAATGGCTGTAAAAGGAACAGGTGGAATCACAAAGTAGGAATTGTTATTCGAGCAACTTGCCTGCTTTAATTTATACTAAACAGGTATAAAAAAATTCTTAGAAAAGGGACTCGTGTTTATGAATCGATTAACTTTGGCACTGGGTTTATTGATGCTTTTGCGTGGGGCATTTGCTGCGGAAAACTACAGCGTTTTCTCCGAAGCGATGCTGACAGTTGCTGAGAGAACAAATTACCAGCGTACTTCCACGTTACAAGATGTGGTTGATGTGCTCGATGCCTTGGATGCGCAAACTGAATTGATGCATCGCGAAACGCTACTACTAACGGAACAGGGTAGAGAAGTACCTTTGGTTGTTTTGGCTGATCCTCCTGTAACAACACCTGAACAAGCTTTCCAATCAGACAGTTTAGTGGTTTATATTCAAGCCAATATTCATGGCGGTGAAGTTGAAGGGAAGGAAGCTTCTCTTATCGCGATGCGTGATATTTTATATGGCGATAAGCAACATTTGTTAGAAAACCAGATCCTCATTTTTGTGCCTGTGTATAACGCCGATGGCAACGATACTATGGATTTAAACACGCGGCCGAATCAGGACTTGAGTCCTGCAGTTACTGGTATTCGTACCGCGAATGGTTACGATTTAAACCGGGATGGCATGATCGTGGAAGCATTGGAAACCAAGGCGCTGTTCGAGAAAGTCATAAACCGCTGGGATCCAGATTTGTTGGTCGATCTGCATACCACTAATGGCACCTGGCATGGCTATTCGCTGACTTATGCTCCAGCCTACCATACTGCTGGTGAGGCGCCGCCGACCGATTATACAGCCTTTGAAATGTTGCCAAAAATCCAAGCGGCTGTAAGAGAGAAGTTCGATTTAGAATTCAGTTGGTACGGAGGCTTTGATTATCGTGATTGGCCACCCAAAGAGTTGCGCACTTATAGTCATGCGCCACGATATTTAACGAACAATATGGGGCTACGGAATCGTATGGCTATTCTGAGCGAAACATTTTCTCATGATCCCTTTTACAAGCGAGTGCATGCGGCCAACGTATTCATCGAAGAGATTTTGGAATACACCTATGTGTTTGGCCCTGACATGCGGGCGATTAATTTAAGTGCCGATGTGGCTGTGAGAAATTCTGCAATTGGACAAGAGAAAGGTGTGCAATTTGATATGGTGCCTCTGCCTGAACCACTAGATTTGCTAAGTTACAAATATATTCCTTTTAAGAAAGAAGGCGGCAATATTGATTTTGTTCGCAGTTCTGAACTGGTTGTCACGGAAGGAGTGCAGAATTACAACGCGTTTATACCTTCCTTAACTTCCAGAGTGCCTGCGTCTTATATTTTTAATGGTGACTTTACGTTTTTAAAAGACAAGCTGGAAGAACATGGGATTAAAGTGAATATTCTCCAAGCGGACTCCACCTATACTGGTGAAGTATTTGTAGTTAGAGGTATGGATAAAAGCAACTTTCAATTAAATGGTCACGAAAATACTTTTCTTGATGGCGAATTTCAGTCCGTGAAACGCACATTCTCACGCGGTGATTTTATTGTTTCCCTCAATCATCGCCTCGCTTACCTTATTTTCTATTTGCTTGAGCCCCAGGCCGATGATGGGCTTGTGTTCTGGAATCTCTTCGATGAGTATTTCGCGGAGGCATTGGAGGCGGATAACCCGGTTGAATATCCAGTGTTTAAGGTTCATTGATTGCATAACAATTTACTTTAGCGATTAACGAAGATGTGATTAAAAGCATTTTTTATTGCAAGAATATTTCGCTAAGATAATTATCTATATTTTGCGCCACTTTAATTAAATAGTGAGTTTTCTTTTGAAATTAAAATCGAGTATTAAGGAAGTTCTGCTTCTCTTATGTTTGTTCAATGTTATGTCGCATGACAATTTAATACGTGCTCAGGCAGAAGGTGCCGTGCGTAAAGTGTTGGATATTGAATTTGCGGCCATTAATGAGCAAAGTGGTTTGGCAAAATCACAGACATATGATGATGTGCTTTGGGTGCATAACGATAGCGGCGATGTGCCGCGATTATTTGCGCTAGATAGTGAGGGCAAGATAATTATCCCTTCTTTTCTGGAAGGGCGATTTCATGGAGAGGAAGTCGAAGCTGGCAAGCAAGCTTATCCAGGTTTGACTATCGAATTGGCTGCTAATATAGATTGGGAAGATATCGCCATCACTAAAGGTGCTATTTATATTGCAGACATGGGTAATAATGGTAATGCGCGTCGTGATCTCGGTATTTATGTCATCAATGAGCCGAACCCCAGTGCGGTTTCTCGAACCAGACCATATCAGTTTATTCCGGTCAGCTACCCTGATCAATCACATTACCCGCCGGAGCGCTGGACTTTTGATAGCGAAGCGCTTTTTGTTCATGATGACGCGATCTATGTGCTAACAAAGCATCGTGGAGAAGGGGTTTTTCAATTGGCACCAGGCGCGAATCTTTACCGCTTGACCGATTGGAAATCAGATCAAATCAACGTTCTAGAAAAGGTTGATAGCCATGCTGATCTGTTTTTTATTACTGCGGCTGATCTATCACAAAATGGGGAATGGCTTGCCGTGACAGGTTACACGGAAGTTTGGCTGTTTCCAGTCCCGGGAGTTGAGGGGAAATGGCTCTCTGGAGAAGCTCGCAGATTGTCACTGGATCCTGCTGTGAGTGGTATCGTTGAGGCTCTGACTTGGATGGATGATTCTACTCTGCTGTTGGGTAGCGAAGGGGGATCTTGGTTCAGCGTCGATATTAGCAATATTCCTATCTATGATGGTGAGCCGAAATGGGAAGAAGGTAGGGCGCAGATACGGCGAAGGTTACCCATCTACCGTTAATTCGGCTATTCCTTTTTTAAAAATCGCCTCTGGTTTTCTATTTTTCCATTCTAAATCTAAGCACGAGATCAGCATAAAAATATAACTAGAGCACTTTCTTTAGATAGCTTCCCGTATGGGATCCCTCAACTTCCGTCAGCTGCTCAGGTGAGCCTTCGGCAATAATTTTCCCACCGCCACTTCCGCCCTCTGGACCAAGATCTACAATCCAATCGGCCGTTTTGATTACATCAAGATTGTGTTCGATGACGATAATAGTATTGCCGTGATCTCTTAAGCGATGGAGTACTGATAGCAATTGTCGAATGTCTTGAAAATGTAACCCGGTGGTTGGTTCATCGAGGATATAGAGAGTTTTGCCCGTATCGCGTTTGGATAATTCACGTGAGAGTTTGACCCGCTGCGCTTCGCCGCCAGATAAAGTTGTTGCTGCCTGACCCAGGCGAATATAAGAAAGCCCGACGTCCATTAGTGTTTGTAGTTTGCGGGCAATAGCGGGAATCGCATCGAAAAATTTTCTGGCGTCTTCGACGGTTAACTCCAATACCTCATTGATATTCAGCCCTTTGAATTTTACTTCCAGGGTTTCGCGATTATAACGTCGGCTTTTGCAAACATCGCAGGCAACATACACATCGGGTAAGAAATGCATCTCTACTTTTACGACACCGTCACCCTGGCAAGCTTCGCAGCGGCCACCTTTAACGTTAAAGCTGAAGCGCCCTGGTCTATAGCCGCGGGAGCGTGCTTCCTGGGTGCCGGCGAATAATTCTCTGACTGGCGTGAAGATGCCGGTGTACGTTGCTGGGTTTGAGCGGGGAGTGCGGCCGATAGGGCTTTGATCAATATCGACTACTTTGTCTAAATGCTCCAAACCTTCGATCTCCCCATAAGCTGCTGGATTCAAGGTAGATGCATTATTCAGCTTGGTGGCAGCAATGGGATAGAGTGTGTTGTTTATCAGCGTGGATTTCCCAGACCCCGAGACACCTGTAATGCAAGTAAATAAGCCAATGGGAATAATAAGATCCACATTTTTCAAATTGTTACCTGAGGCACCTTTCAGTGTCATCAGCTTTTTTTTGTTGTATTTAGAGCGCTTGATTGGGACAGATATTTTTTCTTTACCACTTAGAAATTTGCCAGTTAATGATTCTTTTGATTGTTCTATTGTCTTTATATCGCCTTCAGCAACGATAGTGCCGCCATGCACCCCGGCGCCAGGCCCTATATCAATAATGTGGTCTGCGCTGCGGATCGCCTCTTCATCATGCTCAACTACAATTACTGTATTACCTAGGTCTCGTAGATGAAAAAGTGTTTTAAGGAGACGATTGTTGTCTCGTTGATGTAAACCGATGGAAGGTTCATCTAGTATGTACATGACCCCGACGAGTCCAGCACCAATTTGACTGGCCAGACGGATACGTTGTGCTTCACCGCCAGAAAGAGTGTCTGCCGAACGACTTAAGGAAAGATAATTTAGGCCAACATCTTCAAGAAATTTGAGACGATCTTGAAGTTCTTTTAGTACTTTTTCTGCAATCTTGGCGCTTTTTCCAGTGAATTTCAGTTTATGAAAATAGTCCGATGCGCCCGTGACTGTCATCTCAGTGATTTGCGGCAGATTAGTACCTTTGATCAATACGAAGCGTGCATCGCGGCGCAGGCGAGTGCCTTCGCATTCAGGACAGAATTGAGAGCTAAGATATTTAGCAAGCTCTTCTCGCACCATATTCGATTCGGTCTCGCGGTAGCGGCGCTCCATGTTTGGCAAAATGCCTTCGAAGGGCCAGCTGCGTGTGTAGGTACTGCCTTTATCATTCACGTATTTGAAACCGATAACTTCCTTGCCGCTGCCGTGGAGAATAATGCTTCTATGCTTTTTGCTGAGCTTATTAAACGGGGTATCAACCTTGAAGCCAAAATGGTCAGCAAGCGATGTCAGCATCTGGAAGTAAAAAATATTGCGTCGGTCCCAACCACGAATCGCTCCTTCTGCAAGAGAAAGTGCTTCATCAGTAATGATCCGGGATTCATCGAAGAATTGCTTGAGGCCGAGCCCATCACAACTAGTGCAGGCACCAGCGGGACTGTTAAATGAAAAGAGTTTGGGCTCTAATTCCGAAATACTGTGTCCGCACTTTGGGCAAGCAAAAAGAGCGGAAAAAACCAGGTTAGCTTCTTTATCTTCATTCTTGTCTTTAGAGGCAGAGAGACTTACTGTGGCTAAGCCATCAGCCAATTGGATCGCTGTCTCGAAGCTTTCCGCTAATCGCTGCTCAATGCCTTCTTTGATTTTTAGACGATCAATGACGACATCGATGGAGTGTTTCTTCCTTTTTTCCAGCTCTGGCGGATAGTCGATTTCGCAAACAATGCCGTCAACGCGCGCGCGGATAAAACCGCTGGTTTTAAGCTCATTAAACACGTGAATATGTTCACCTTTGCGTTCTCGAACTACGGGCGCTAAGACCATGATGCGTGTGTCTTTTGGCAGCCCCATCACTTTGTCAACCATTTGGCTGATAGTTTGTGCTTCTAGCTTGATATTGTGGTCTGGGCAATGAGGTTCGCCAACTCGTGCGAACAAAAGTCTGAGATAGTCGTAGATTTCTGTGATCGTGCCCACTGTTGAGCGAGGGTTATGCGAGGTCGATTTTTGTTCAATTGAAATTGCAGGTGACAGACCTTCGATGTGATCGATATCCGGCTTCTCCATCATGGAGAGGAATTGCCGTGCATAGGTGGAGAGAGATTCAACGTAACGGCGCTGTCCTTCTGCGTATAGCGTATCAAAAGCGAGGGACGATTTTCCTGATCCCGACAACCCAGTGATTACCACTAGTTTGTCACGGGGGATTGTAAGGTTTATATTTTTTAGATTATGGGTGCGGGCACCGCGTACAACAATCTGATCCATGAATTACTCAATACTGCGTGGCGAAACCGACCATTATCATTAATTATTGATACGCGAGTAAAGAGCCGTTTGTATTAAAGGACTTAATCGTTGGAATTAGTTGGTTTGCTTTTACAAAGACCGAACAAAAAGCAAAAATTCTGTGATAGATAGCCGTCGGTAGAGCGCTTAATCGCTAGCTTTTTTAGGGCTCCGAAATTTCAAATCCAATTTCGCTAGAAATATCCTAATTCTCGCGGCAATGGTATAAACTTAATCTCCTCTGTATCCGAATTCTGAAAGGGAGATAAGCGTGGCGAGTCGAGGTGTAAATAAAGTTATTCTGGTGGGTAACGTGGGAAATGACCCAGAAGTCAGATATATGCCAAATGGCAATGCCGTCGCTAATATCTCAATAGCGACTAGTGATACCTGGAAAGATAAGACTACTGGTGATCAGCAAGAAAAAACTGAATGGCATCGCGTAGTGTTCTTCAACCGTTTGGCCGAAATTGTCGAGCAATATGTAAAGAAGGGGTCTAAGCTTTATGTAGAAGGAAGATTGCAGACTCGCTCCTGGGAACAGGATGGCGTGAAGCGCTATTCCACTGAAATTGTGTCCAATGAAATGCAGATGTTAGACAGTCGTGGTGGTGCAGGTGCAGGCCAGGACTTTGGCAATCAGCCAGCGGCGACACCGGCGCAGCAGGCTCAACCGCAGGCTGCTGCGCAACCGCAGTCGGCGCCGGCTAACTTTGATAACTTCGATGACGACATCCCTTTTTAACCAAACTACGGCGCAATGTGCTGGTGCCGTCAAAATTCGTCTTTCCTAGTCACTTGCTAAAGTCAGCTCCCATGCCAGAACTGAGTTGTTGATTGGTTTCTAAAATAGACGGGTATTAGCTTTGAAGCTCTTTATTGTTGGTGGCAATAGCCCTACAGCCAAGGATTTGATTGAGATCTTGCGCATGCACAAGATCCGTTTTCAAGCGCCTGCGGATAAGTATTTTGATCCGGATGACCCGGTAAGTATTGCTAAATTAGTAACCGATTACGCACCCACTCAGTTAATCAACTTGGCTGATTTCATTTCTGGTAACCACAGCGCCCTGCGGCGCGCAGAAACTTCCGAAGAGCGTTGTTATCAGATTAATTCTCGCTTGCCAGCCGCTTTGTCAGAGATTTGTGATCATTTGAATATCCCTATATTGCATCTATCCAATGCCTATGTATTCGACGGTACCAAAAAGCTAGGTTATAACGAGACAGATGAGACTAATCCCCAAGGAGTTTATGGTATGGCTTCGTTGCAGGGGGAGAGAGCAGTAAGAAGGCACACCTCTCATATAGTGATTCGCTCGGGCTGGCTGTTTGGTAAGAAAAAAAGGGGGCTCATCAAGTCATGGATTCGAGCTGCAGCACGTGATCAAGGGCAGCTTCCAGTATCTCGGCGGCGCTTTAGTCCAACCCATACAGGTGATTTGGCGGCGGCGATTTTAGCGGTTTGTCAGCAAATTGATTGTGAAGCTGATGTTTGGGGTACGTATCATTACTCCAGCTTAGAGACTAAACGCGAAAATGAATTTGTCGAGCAGGTAATGAAATATGCGGCGAATCACGATGAGTTAATTTATCGGCTCCTAGACTCCATAAAAATTACTGAACAGGATGTAAGAGCGCCAGAAATTCTTAATTCAACGTTGTCGAGTAAGAAAATCTTTGACACTTTTGGGATTAAGCAAAAATCCTGGCATGGAGATTTGCAAGATGTCATCAAGCTACTCTATGGTGGAACTGCTTTATCGAAGCTACAGATTAAATCCAGCGAATCTACGGAGTCCGATGCTGCATAAATGCAGTCAATTGTTAATTCTATGTCATCACTTACGCCAATAAACGAAGCATTTGAAACATTACTGAGTACATTAGCGTCTATCGATGAAAGTGAGTCCGTTCCCCTACTAGAAAGTACTGGTCGGGTGTTGGCTAAAGACATTGTTTCCAATGTGGACGTCCCACCCTTCACCAATAGTGCAATGGATGGCTATGCTGTCCGTAGTGCTGATCTAAATAATGAGCTAAACGGTGAATGTGCGACTTTAAAAGTTACGCAACGAATTGCTGCGGGTGAAATCGGTAGTTTTTTGGCCGAGGGTGAAGCTGCGCGCATTTTTACGGGAGCTCCAATTCCCCTAGGGGCTGATGCGGTTGTTATGCAAGAGAACTGCCAGGCTGCGGGCGATCACGTAAAAGTCTTGCAGACTGTTGCAGGAGGCGAAAATTTGAGACGAGCGGGTGATGACATTAAAGCTGGGGTTACTTTGTTAACAAAAGGCCATCGTTTATTACCTCAAGATCTTGGTTTAGCGGCATCTACTGGTGCATCTTCTCTTGCTGTTAAACGCAAGCTTTGTGTTGCGGTGATGACTACCGGCGATGAGCTTGTGCCTCCAGGCAATGAGCTTAAACCAGGGCAGATATATAATTCGAATTACTATTTTCTTGCAGCTTTATTGCAGGAATTGAAGTGCGAAGTGAAAGAGCTCGGAGTGGTAGTTGATGATCTCGAAATTACGAAGGAAGTGTTGGCTGATGCTGCGGCAAAAGTTGATTGCATTATTAGCACGGGTGGGGTGTCTGTTGGAGAAGAAGATCATGTAAAGGCGGCGGTTGAGGCAAATGGCCATCTCGATTTGTGGAAGTTAGCAATTAAACCGGGGAAACCCTTCGCCAGTGGTAAAGTTGGGAAAGCTCAGTTCTTTGGTCTTCCTGGAAATCCGGTTTCGGCTTTTGTTACATTTGTCCTCTTGGTAAGGCCTTCTTTGTTGGCGATGTTAGGTTGCGACAGCTCCCTGCCTAGTGGTTATCCTGTCACTGCTGGTTTTACTAGTGGGCAATCGGGAGAACGCCAGCAATACATAAGAGCTAATTTGCATTCTCATGGCGAAAACGGGCTTCAGGTCAAACCATTCGTGGACCAAAGTTCTGGTGTTGGTGCATCCTTGAGCAACGCTCAGGGCCTTGCAATAATTCCACCCCACACTGCTGTTGCCTCTGGTGACATTCTTGAATTCATTCCATTTACTGAGTTACTGGGATAAGCACTGGTGATTTTTTTATCAGTTATGTTATGTAGTTTCAGAAAGGTACGGCTAGTGACAATAGCGTTATTCCTGCTGCTCGCGGCTTGCGAAGCGCAGGAAACTATTCCTGTGCCGGTGGCACCTGCAGAAAGCGCTGTAGTTATTCCTGAAATCCGACCATTAAGTGAACCTCGAGTCGTAATTGCGAGTCAGCAAACCGCAAGAGAAAGATTTATAGCAGATACGCTGTATGAAGCACTTCAGGCGCTCGATGATGATCGCTTGTTAAAGCCGGCTGATGATAGTGCTCACGGCCGGTTTAAGCGGATCTTGGCTATGGACCCTGAAAATGAAATTGCAATTGATGGTCTGGAACGCATCGTCTTGCGTTATGTGGAACTGTCTTTAGAGGCAAGTCGGAGAGGTTTGTTTGTTCATGCGGAGGAGCTGTTGGAAAATGCAAAATTTGTAGATGAGGATCATCCTGCCCTGCTACAGGCTTGGTTGTCTTTGCAATCTGAACAAAATTCTGGTGATTTATTTTTTAATTTAGACAATCAAGAGTTTTCCGCCCGCAGCGAATCTGCCCAAGCGCAATTAGCAGATATTGCTAACCAGGCGAAACAGCATGAAGCTTTTTTCCTAATAACAGCGCCGAATGATGCACTTGCGCGCTGGATGTTTCTTGAAATGCGGAGCGCTGTTGAGGGATATCGACTGCGGGGCAATATTGAATTAGCGTCGCAGATAAGTATTCGACTAAGAATATCTGAGGATTAGGACTCGTTTATGAAGTTTGGAGAACCCATTAAGCAAAAACTTTCTGGCCTTATTGCAGGGCTGCAGTTGAGCGGAGATGGCACCATCTTTCGAAAAATAGCTTTTTGTGTTCTTGGCATTCTTATTACCTTCATCTTGATCGTAGGAATGTATTGGAGCAGAGAACCTGCCGAATTTTCCATTAGCCAGAACACCGCAGCCAAACTTGCTGTTGATGGTAACCAGTATGTTGTAGGTGCCGCTACTACCAGTGCTTTAATTCAAGTTGCAGAAACCCTACTTGGGAAACCAGGAGGGTACTTAACTAACGATGTTATGCCACCTGGTGTGTATCTGGATAATATTCCTAATTGGGAGTTCGGTGCGCTAGTGCAAGTGAGGGATTTGTCTCGTGCATTTAGAGAAAGCTTCAGTCGTTCTCAATCCCAATCGGTAGAAGATCCTGATCTAATCATCAGTGAGCCGCGATTTCATTTTGATAATGACAGCTGGCTCTTTCCGCCGACAGAAGTTGAGTATAACGAAGCGGTGGAAAGTCTCTACTCTTATTTAGGAAGAATTGCAGATCCGCAAGACGTTGATGCGCAGTTTTTTGCCCGAGCAGATAATCTTGCTAATTGGTTGCTGGATGTTGAATCACGCCTTGGCAGTTTGTCTCAACGATTGAGCGCCAGCGTTGGCCAGGAACGCATTAACACTGATCTGATGGGTGAGTCTGGTACCGAACGATCTGCCCTGGCGAGCTCTGAAGCAGCCATACGCACGCCATGGTTACAGATCGATGATGTGTTCTACGAGGCCCGAGGTGCTTCTTGGGCGCTTATGCATTTTTTGGTTGCAGTGCGTAAAGACTTCGAGCAAGTATTGAGAGACAAGAATGCGATGACGAGCCTGGATCAGATTATTCGCGAGCTGGAAGCGAGCCTGCGTACTATGTTTTTTCCTGTTATTTTAAATGGATCAGGCTTTGGTATTTTTGCTAATCATTCTTTAACAATGGCGAATTACATATCTCGGGCCAATGCGGCCATTATTGATCTGCGTAATTTATTGGAACAAGGATGAACTAATTAGTGACTTTTCTAGTCAAAGAATGAACTAAGGTATAGTTCACAGTGATCCCTCTACTAAATTTTATCTTTCATGTTTATTGTTAATCTACTTAAAGCTTACAGTCGCTTTGCAATCTTCGCGACCGGAATACTCATTGGTATTCAGGTACCTAGTTTTGTCGATCAATATGCCAAGCGCATTGATGCGCACTATCAAGAGGTAAGTATTAATATTAGTGGCTTTCAGAAGACGGCGGATAGTTTATTTGACGGAGACCTGGAAGCTCTAATCACTTACTATGAAGATAGTAATGACACTGTTTTTCGAAGTGATTCTGAGAGTATTCGGTTAATTATGGATCGTTATTATAGATTAGAAAACGAAAGGTTGGCGTTGGGATATAATCCGCTTGCTGTCGCCATGCATGTCCTGTTTGCAGCGGATCAAGAATTCTTTCAGGAGACATTAGATCAATACACTTATACAGTGCCTTTGAATTCGATCGCGATAGAATGGGGATTAGCTCTCGCGATTTTCTCTATGTTGATAATCGACTTATCATATTTTGGTTGCAAGAGATTTTATAAGCTAGTCAACCGCAGGAAATCTGGAGTGTCTGTTAATTAGAGAAGGGTATTGTTTTGAATAAAGAATTTTCATTGAAACGTTATTTTCCAATTTCCGTTTGGGCTCCCAACTATACAAATTCAAAATTTTTTGATGACACAATTGCAGCTTTGATTGTAGCGATGATGTTAATCCCGCAAGCGCTCGCCTATGCTTTGTTGGCAGGGCTCCCTGCTGAAACAGGTCTTTATGCAAGTATGGTCGGCTTAACGGTTTATGCTCTATTTGGTACCAGTAATACCTTATCAGTCGCTCCAGTTGCTGTTATTTCACTGATGACCGCCACAGCCTTGGCGAAATTATCTTTGGCTACCCCAGAGGAAACGCTTGCTGCAGCCCTGGTTCTCACCTTTCTGTCGGGTTTATTTTTGTTGTTGCTTGGACTGTTGCGCTTGGGATTTATGGCGAATTTTTTATCCCACCCAGTAATTAGCGCTTTTGTAACGGCGTCTGCTTTGATTATTGGTCTTAGTCAAATGCAACATGTATTCGGCGTGTCTGCCGTTGGTCAGAACTTCTTGGGCTTACTTGGTTCTCTGCTTGGTCAATTAGGAAGTATCAATTTCATAACCTTCTCCATAGGCGCAGGTTCAATCGGGTTTATTATTTTTAGTAAGTCAGTCATTAAGAATTTGTTCTTAAAAATTGGTGTCGATGCTCATATTGCTACTACTCTTTCACGCTCTGGGCCGCTGTTGGTAGCATTGATAACTGGCGTATTAGCTTATATTTTTCGCCTGGACCAGCAAGGTGTGCAGTTGCTGGGTGAAGTGCCGCGAGGATTGCCCAATTTTGGGTTACCTGGTTTCTCGATAGACTTATTAAATAGCCTTATTGGCTCGGCATTATTAATTTCGATTATTGGTTTTGTTGAATCTATTTCTGTGGCTCAGACCTTGGCAGCTCGGAGAAGGGAAAGAGTCGACCTGAACCAAGAACTAGTTGGGCTGGGAGCTTCTAATCTCGCAACTTCATTCGGTGGCGGATTTCCTGTCAGCGGCGGGTTTTCCCGCTCTGTCGTAAATTTTGAAGCAGGTGCAGCAACTCCCGCAGCTGGTTTGTTTACCGCTATTTTGATTGCGGTGGTAGCTTTGTTTTTCACGCCAGCTTTGTTTTGGCTACCCAGGGTTTCGCTTGCCGCCATAATTATTGTGGCGGTGTACGGCCTAATTGATTTTTCCGTGCTCAGAAAAGCGTGGGTTTATTCCAAAGCAGATTTTGCAGCGGTGTTTATCACGTTAGTGCTAACTTTATTAATTGGTGTTGAAGTTGGGATAGGTTCCGGTGTGCTGGCATCGGTATTGATCCACCTATACAAAACCTCCCAGCCCCATGTAGCTGTGATTGGAAGAGTAATGGGTACTGAGCATTTTCGCAGCGTTGACCGGCACACTGTTGAAACGTTTGAGAATCAACTTTCGATACGCATTGATGAGAGTTTATATTTCGCAAATACCCGTTATCTGGAAGAACTCATCCTTAAATTAATTTCCGACAAACCGAAGCTGGAACATGTAATCCTTATGTGTACTGCGGTAAATAAAATAGATATGAGTGCGCTGGAAACCCTTGAAAAGATCAATGAGACCTTAAAGGAATTGGAAGTCAAGTTGCACCTGTCCGAAGTAAAAGATCCCATTATAGGTAAACTGGCCAAAACAAACTTCTTTAAGGGGCTCACTGGAAATAATTATTTAAGTCAAAACCAGGCAGTTGAGGATCTACGCTAGCTCCTGGTGAGTTGAAGAAGAATTAAATAATGTCCTCCTCCAACTAACTCATGAATGGGTTCAGAATTTAACAATCATTTTTCCGAAGTTGTCGCCGGTGAATAAAGCTAGAAAAGCATCTACAGCGTTATCCAATCCTTCAACAATAGTTTCTTTGGTTTTGATCTTGCCTTCACTGACCCAAGATTCCATGTCTGCCAAAAATTGAGCACGCATGTCATTGTGGTCAAATACAATGAACCCATTGATACGGATTTTCTTCCCAACTATTAACATGAGATTGTTGGGGCCAGGAACAGGTTGGGCATTATTATAAGAACTAATCATTCCGCAGGCGGCGATACGCCCAAAGGGGTTCATGACATTAATAGCCGCTTGTAAATGCTCTCCACCGACATTTTCAAAGTAAACGTCTATACCATCCGGTGCAGCTTCGGCGAGCGCTTTAGTAAGATCTCCGCAGGTTTTGTAGTTAATAACTTCATCTACGCCGCACTCATCCAATAACCATTGAGCTTTCGCATTGCTGCCTACTGAGCCGATTACTCGGCATCCATGCTTTTTGGCAATTTGACAGACATTGGCTCCTACAGCACCAGAAGCTGCAGAGACGAATACTGTTTCTCCTGCTTTGGGCTCACCAAAACGAAACAGGCCTACATAGGCTGTCATGCCGGGCATACCTAAAGTACCGAGGTAGAGGGATAATTTATCTTTATTAAAAGGTGTAAATTTACTTATGGTAGAGCCATCGGCAACAAACTTGTCCTGCCATGCGCCGCCGCTTAATACGGTATCGCCTGCTCGCAGACCTTCCGCATTAGATTCGACAACTTCACCTACAGCGCCACCCCACATTGCTTTATTAAGTGCATAGGGCTCAGCATAAACACCTTGTGCGCGCATACGTCCGCGCATGTAGGGGTCAACAGACATGTAGTGGTTTTTAACCAGCACTTGTCCTTCTCCTGGTGCTGGTAAATCAACTTCTACGATTGCGAAATGTTCCTGGCTCGGTGTGCCCTCAGGGCGACTTAACATGTGAATTTGTTTTGCGGTGTGATTAGTCATGCTGATCTATTGATTCCTTTTGATCCGTTTTTTGATTAAGTAACCTGCTTGAATGGCAGCTCTTTAGAATTGTTTACTAGAATTTTAGTTTAGGTGCTACCGGTATTAGCTAATTTCTGGCTTCGACCTTGGAAAAATACAATGCTCACCAATATAGCTGCGCCCGCAATGTGATAATGAATGGGGAAGGGAGTCCACATCAGTAGCACAGCACACACGACTAACAGGCCAGCTATAAATAGATTAATCTTGGATTCTAAATGCCATTGCAACAGTCCGGCCATGGCATACAAGCCGAGACAGGACCAGAGGAAAACTTCGATTCGCTCCGGCCAGGTCCCTGATATTAGTGGCGAATAAGCAAAAAGCACAGGAACTAGGTATAACCCTTTGGCCACTTTCCAACTGGTTAGCCCTGTCGCGATTGGGCGAGTACCTGCAATGCCAGCAGCGGCAAATGAGGCCAAGCACACTGGTGGAGTTACATTGCTGTCTTGTGACAACCAAAAAATAATTAGATGCGCACTGAGGAGCATGCCGGTGAGCATTTCCGGTTCGATCATTTCCTGGCGAATTAATTGTTTCATTTCCAGGGGCATTTCCTGCAATGCGATAACCGGATCGCCGCCGAACAATCCGAGAGTTGCTGCAACATTGCTAGGCAGGTCGCCGGCCTGCAGGGCTTCGAGTAATTGAGTTTGACTGATTAAATCAAATATCAGTGGTGCGGAAAGTGTGGCTAACACGATGTAGGACGCGGTCACGGGCAATCCCATACCTAGCACTAGAGATGCGAGTGCCACTAGGATCAAAGTAATCAATAAACTCCCCTGGGCCCATTCCACAATCATTAATGAGAAGGCATTGCCTACTCCAGTGGTTGTTACCACATTGATTATGATTCCTACCGCTACGAGCAAAAGTGCAGTGGAAACCATGGTTTTTACTCCATCCACAACAGCATCGAATATGTCCCAAGGCTTCATTGGCTTGGAAGAAATCCAAGATGCACCTATAACACTCAGAATGGCAAAGGCTGCGGATGTTGTGGGTGTTCTGCCAGATACTAGAAAGCCAACCAAAATTGCCATTGGGATGATGAAATGCCAGCCTTCTTTTAAGACGTCAGACATGCTTTCGGAATCTGCCGTGTGAGTGGGGTTTAGACCTAAGCGTTTTGCTTCAATACGAACAAAGTAAGACACGGTTAGAAAATACAACACAGCTGGTAAGGCGGATGCAGCAATGATTGTTAGATAGGAAATTTGAGTGTAACTCGCTAATACGAAAGCACCCGCTCCCATCACCGGCGGCATTAACGCCCCTCCGGTAGACGCAGCAGCTACAACCCCTGCGGAAAAGCGTCCTTGAAAGCCAGACTGTTTCATCATTGGAATGGTAATTACGCCGGTAGAGACTGTATTTGCCACGGCAGAACCAGAGACTGAGCCCATCAGTCCAGACCCAACCACCGCTACCAATCCTGCTCCTCCCGTAAATCGACCTGCTAAGCATTGGGCTAGGCGCACAATAAAATCCCCAGCTCCAGAGCGCAGCAAGAAGGATCCAAAAATAATGAACATGAAAACAAAAGTGGAAGAGATCTGCGCGGTTAATCCAAACATGCCCTCACTGGTAAAGAAACTGCGGTAGAGCACGGTTTCTAAACTCAAGCCTGGGAAGGCAAACACACCGCTGATATAACGACCAAGGAATAAAATGTAAGAGAGACTGACTAAGATCAATACTGGCATAAACCAGCCAGTGGTTCGCCGCGTAAACTCTATAGCTAGTCCCACTGCAATCAGAGAAAAGATGTAATCACTGAGTATATATTCCGTTTCTCTAGCGTAAAGCGCATTTTCAAATAAAATTAAGTACGCGGAGGTGGCCACTGCTATTAAGGCAATTCCAATATTGACCCAGTAGCGAATTGAGTCGCGATCGATTTCTTCGTCTTCATTGCTCATTAATGCGCAAATAGCACAGAAGCCACCAAAGTGAATGGCAGAAAGCCAAAGCTCCGAGATGCTGGCAAAAACATTACAGTAAATATGGAATAGAGCGAAGAAAAATGCAGCCCAACGCAAGTAAGTTGATTTCATGATTTACTGGCTATTCTCCCTGTGCAGCATTATTATTTTTCTCTAATTCGTTAATGAGCAATCGATCAGGAATTTCTAAACCAACTTCTCGATAATAACGTAAAGCGCCAGCATGTAGTGGGGCGCCAAGACCATCAATGGCTATTTCTGGAAGCATATCGCGGGTAGCGCCATGAATTTCCTGTAGAGTGGCAAGATTCTCCCATATTACTTTTGTTATGCTGTATACAACCTCTTCAGGTATGTCGACTCGTGTAACTAGCACATTAGGGGAGGCAACTGTACGAATGTGTTCATTTTGGTTTGGGTAGGTTCCGGGAGGGAAGTCATACCAATCCCATAAAGGGTATTGTGCGTTGAGTTTGTCTAAGGATTCCTGAGTCCAGTTGAGAATCGTCATGCGCTCACCCAGTAAGGCATATGCGCGAGTAATTGCACTTACAGGCGCGCCCGCGGGTATATTCATACCAACGATGTTGCCGTCTTGAATCGCATTAGACGTTGGGCCATAGCCCATAAATGCAAGATTAAATTTTTCCTGATAATTGATACCGAGCGTATCTAGAATAAATCTTCCTGTTTGCTCTGCCCCTGAGTTACGTGCTCCGAGAACATAGCGGTCACCATCTATTCTATTCAGGTCCGACATATCTCTGTTTTCAGTGAGTTCAGTTAAAAGGACAAAGTGTTCGACATTTTTCCAAAGTGCACTAACGCTCCGTAAATGAGTTTGTGGACTGCTGACAGGTCCTTCGCCAGTCCAAGACCAGGCACCAAATGGCCCCTGTAAAATTGCAAACTGGGCTTGGTTGTCCCGTAAAAGTTTTAAGTTTTCCAGAGAGCCAGCTGAGCTGATTGCAGTTAAGGAGATACCTTGTGATTCTGATAACTGGGCATGCGAAATCGTTGCTAGGGCAACACCCACTGGATAAAAAGTACCGCCGGTAGTGGCAGTAGTTAGTACATAAGGTCGTGCTCTGGAGAGTTCATCGGTACAAGTTGAAAGTGCAATCGCGAGAAGCAGTGATATACCTATTTTCTTCATTTGGAAACCATCGCGATTAGGAATATATTTTTTATTATAGCCTTGCTGTTTTTTTATTATTTGACGTGCGCCTTGAGCGGTAATGTCATCACAACAGGATCGAGTTATGCAGACCTGGCGCGGCACCAGATGAAACCATATTTCCTTTTAAATCACAATAAAGCCAAGTTAAATGCTTAAGACTGGAGGGGGAAAACTTTTTTAAAAATAGTTAGTTACGGGGAATTATTGAATTTATTAAGGAAGAGGAAGGCTGGGCTGTCGCGTTCCGAAGCCACTCCGTTGGTGATGGTATGAGGAGATGGCTTCCTCAATTCCTATAAAGGCATTAGGAAACACATCTTATTCTTTCTGTGTCCTGGTAAGTAAATTTAATTTTTCATCACTTAATATTCTTAATCATTGAAAATATCACACTCGCCATTTATCGCTTAAAAGATAAAAAGTAAAGGTGCTTGTCATGGAAATTCCAATGATTAAGATGATTGCTGGAATCTTTCTGAGAAAGTGCTTAATCCGCCTGCTCTGAATTTTGCTTTTTGTCCGCACCTAGTGTGTCTCTAACATGACCTGAGAGAGGTACTTCCTGATCCATCTTGGATACCAACATGGTAGCGCCAGCGAGAACCGAAGCACCCATAGTTACACCGAAAATCAAGGCGATACGCAGAAACATGTGAACATGAATACCGGTGTAATACTCGCCAACCTCAGCAATAAGATTAACGAGAATGAGGGCAACACCGAACGATGTCCAAACGGCTTTTCTCATTTTGTAAGAGTGACTAATCAGCAGGTGAGGAAACAGGATTATTTCGAGAGTAACAGTATTCCCTGAACCTGACTACTGTCATGCTCAGTAAAAACGAACACGTCGTCAAGCAGATCGGCATTTAGTCTAACTGGAATAATATCGCCATTTTCAACTGTAGAGCTGAGGTCGATGGCAAGATCAGGACTGCGACCTTCGAGATTATCAAGAAGAGGGTTTGCCCCTATAGAAATATTGTCGATAATTTCGCGGATATTGATTTCATATTCGTTGCGGTCACGGGTGTAGTCTAACGCTGAGAGGAAATCATCTGAATCACTCTCTGGTTCTATTGTGTTCAGAAATAGCTCCACTTGATTGTTGATAAGCACCAGAAGATCTTCCTTTGCAATTTGATCGTCTAGATTGCCAGCAATCGCTGGGATAACTATATTTGTTCGAGCATCTCTTGCTTGCTTGGCTATATCCTGGAACGTGCTTGCGAGACGAATGACAGAGGGAAAGCGCAATTGCACAGTAATTTTTCGAGTAGGTCGACGAGAAAATCGCTCGCCATCATTGGGATAGATAAAGGCTTCAATCGCGATATTGCCTGAAAGAGCAAGCCAGACAAAAATATCGCCCACTGATATGGATTCCACCCGCCATAGCCATAAATCTTTTAATTCATCGTCGTCTTCATCGTAGAGGAAAGTGCTCAGCACATTGCCGCCTGAACGCAGCACTTGGCGCGGTTTTTCTAAATCCATGCCACTATCTGTGCCTGTGAAGAGTGAGACTTTCCCGCCTTCGCGCAAGAGTAAGTCTTCAATGCCGTCGCCGTCGATGTCTTCCAATATTTCTTCATGGGTTAGAGCCAACATACCGGTGAGGTTCGAGAAATCCAAATTATCGACATCAAATTCACCCAGTCGTGCTTCGATTTCCGCAATATCAATAGAATAAGACGGAGTGTTAGCGAAATAGGCGCTGCCTGTTTCATCAGCAATAAAAACATCGAGTTGCTCATCGGTTCGGGAGATGAGGTCGTCAAAGCCGTCGCTATTCAGATCGCGCAGACGTAAGAAAGGGATTCGAACTGCCTGTCCCGTGCGGCGTTCTAGTTCATTAGGTTCAAGACTGGTGCGGAGACGGGTATTCGCCTGTATTGCTAACCCCGGTTGATAGGTACCGTTTCCCTCTGCGATAAATACATGCAAATTGCCTGCGCCG